>OFGN01000145.1_pt1 | contig 78021 bp, 81 predicted proteins | sample 1521821 | NCBI WGS metagenome assembly OFGN01 (sample SAMEA3504094, study PRJEB24116) | mouse gut metagenome | biome: mouse gut; feature: mouse-associated habitat; material: faeces | place: Denmark | collected 2011
TTCCATTGAGGCGGCCAGAGCCGGGGAAGCGGGGAAAGGCTTTGCTATTGTGGCGGATGAAATACGCGGTCTGGCAGAGCAGACCCAGAAGCTGACAGGGGATATGGGCAGCTTTGTGGAGGGCATCAAGGATGCGTCCCAGAAGAGCACCAGAAGCGCTACCAGTACCATTGAAGCTTTGGGCGATATGACGGAGAGAATTGAGAATGTGTGGGAAATCAACAATGAAAACCAATCCCATGTATCCAAGGTGGATGAATCCATCAGTTCCCTTGCGGCAGTCAGCGAAGAAATCAGCAGTTCTATGGCAGAAATGGAAAACCAGCTGAAAAATAATACGGTAGTGATGCGGGATGTAAGCAAGCAGTTGAAAAAAGCGGTGGAACCGGTAGAGGAGATAGAGCATACATTGGATGAAGCCGTAAAACAGATGGGTGATATGACAGAAGATGCTTTCTATCATTTGGAGAATCAGGAATTTGCTAAGTATTTGAGCAATGCGATTAATGCCCACAGATCATGGCTGGCTAATTTGAAGAAGATGGTAGATAACCGATCAATCGTACCGCTGCAGTTAAATTCCGCGAAATGTGGATTTGGGCATTTCTATTATGCTATGAACCCTTCAATACCGGGAGTGAAGCCCATTTGGGATGAACTCGGCCCTAAACACCAGAAGTTCCACCAGTTTGGCGGGGCGGTTATGGATGCTTTGAAAAATGATGATTATGTAAAAGCCGAAAGTATTTATCGGGAAGCAGAAAATTATTCTAAGGAATTGATTAAGGATATGGAGAGCATTATACAGCTGTCCAGATAAAGGATTGAAGTTTAAATATGGTATAGGCGGACAGCGGGTTTCGTTGTCCGCTTTTTACCATATAGGAAAGTCCGTCATCAGACGGACATGAAGTGGCGAAACCACTTTTTTACCTTATAGGAAATTACGCCACAGCGTTGTAAGTCACCAGGAAAGAATGCGAAGCATTCTTTGGAGTTGGCCGCTGGGCCAACTCTTTTTTAGCTTTGCGAAACGACCCATTGAACGCACAAATGGCTGATGTGATGGGAAGCCTTTCTCATTGGCCTCTCAGCCGCGCAATTTCCTCCTTATAGGGCGGGAGAAGCCGTGATGGATTTTCTTCGGAGGGGTAGTAGGGGGTCTCCAATATCTTTGGAATATCCGGGAAAGCAGGATGGTGTACTACGGCGTGAAGGGCATCAAAACCTATGTATCCTTTTCCGATGTTGGCATGCCGGTCTTTTCTTGCACCGCAGGGGTTTTTGCTGTCGTTAATATGGAGCACCGAAACTTGCTCCAAACCGATGAGGCGGTCAAAATGATTTAGGACGCCGTCAAAATCATGTATAATATCATAGCCGCTGTCGTGCATATGGCAGGTGTCCAGACAGACGCGCAGTTTGTCATTGTGGATAACTTTGTCAAAAATAGCGGCCAATTCTTCAAAAGTCTTTCCGATTTCGGATCCTTTGCCGGCCATGGTCTCTAAGGCTATGCTGCAAGGGGTATCTTTGGTCAATATTTCATTTAGGCCCTCTGCGATTTTCTGAATGCCAACCTCCTCTCCGGCTCCTACATGGGCACCGGGATGAAGTACCAGTGTCCGGCTTCCCATAGCGGCAGTACGTTCAATATCCATAGCAAGGAATTCTACGGCAAGGCGGAAGGTTTCCGGATTGGTACTGTTGCCCAGGTTGATGATATAGGGGGCATGAATAACGGGGGATGCGATTTGATGCTCTTGCATAAATGCTCTGGCAGCATCAATATTTAGATCAGAAATAGGTTTACGTTTTGTATTTTGCGGAGCCCCTGTGAATATCATAAAAGTGTTGGCATTATAGGAATAGGCTTCTTTCGCGGAGCCCAGCATCATTTCTTTCCCTTTCATTCCTACATGGGATCCTATTTTCAGAGTCTGGTTCATTTTTTGATTGTACTCCTCTCATGGTTAAATTTTATATGCTTGCTGCAATAGTATAGCATTTATTTGATTTCTTGGCTATAAGGATTCGGTTTTATAAAAAAGTGATTGATAAGTCATATAATATGACATTTATGTCATATGTGGATAACTATGTGGATTTTGGGGATTTCTTTTTGAAAAAGGTCGAAGGGAAGAAAAATAAGGAGGGAAATATAAAATTTTTATTTTGCAAGTCATTTCTTTCAGATATTGCAAAATACTGGTTGGGTCAAATTATGCGGGCTAAAATATTTTTATATAAAAACAGAGGATTCTGTGGTAAAATGAAAAAGGTTAAAAAATCTGGCAATGGCATATTGGAATTAGGAGGAACAATAATATGTGGGCATATGAAAGCGTTTTTTATCAGATCTATCCACTGGGTTTTTGTGGAGCGCCTTTTGAAAACGACGGCGTGGTGGAATCAAGGATACTGAAAGTATTGGATTGGATCCCCCATATGAAGAAACTGGGGATAAACGCAGTTTATTTTTCGCCTGTGTTTGAATCGGATACTCACGGGTATAATACGAGGGATTACAGGAAGATAGACGGCAGACTTGGGACGAATGAGGATTTTAAAAAGGTATGTGAAAAACTGCATGAAAATGGAATCCGTATCGTGCTGGACGGTGTTTTCAATCATGTGGGGAGAGGATTTACCCAGTTTCAGGACGTGCTGAAAAACAGGGAGCATTCCCCTTATCTGAACTGGTTCCATATTAATCTGGGAGGAAATTCCAATTATAACGACGGCCTCTGGTATGAAGGCTGGGAGGGCAACTATGATCTGGTGAAGCTGAACCTTAGAAATGAAGAAGTAATCGGGCATATTTTCGACAGCGTGGCTTCCTGGATCGACGAGTTTGATATCGACGGGCTTAGGCTCGATGTGGCGTATTGCCTGGATCATGATTTCGTGCGCCGGTTAAGGAATTTTACGGATGGAAAGAAGAATGAGTTTTTCCTCGTAGGCGAGATGCTCCATGGGGATTATAACCAGATGATGAACGACGGGATGCTGCATTCCGCTACAAACTATGAATGTTATAAGGGACTTCATTCCAGCTTTAACAGCATGAATATGTTTGAGATCAATCATTCGCTGATGCGGCAGTTCGGGCCGGAAAACTGGACTTTGTACAAAGGAAAACATCTTCTTTCTTTTGTGGATAACCACGATGTATCGAGAATTGCCAGCATATTGACGAATGAGAAGCATTTGCCGCTGATCTATGCTATTTGTTTCGGCATGCCGGGGATTCCGTGCGTGTATTACGGAAGCGAATGGGGGGCAAAAGCAAATAAGAGCGAAGGCGACCCGGCGCTGCGGGCGAGCTTTGCGGAACCGGTCTTTAACGAACTGTCGGAATTTATTTCAAAGCTGGCGGAGGCGAAGAAGAATTCGGAGGCATTAAACTACGGAGCTTTCCGTTCTGTTGTTTTGACAAATAAGCAGTGTATTTTTGAAAGAAAGACAGATCAGGAGAGGGTGCTGGTGGCTGTTAATGCGGACGGCGAGAGCTTTACGGCTCATTTTGATGCAGGATGCGGTACGGCGGTAGACCTGATCAGCGGAGAAGCGCATGATTTCGGAGGCGGCAGTGAACTTCCTCCTTACAGCGCTTATTTCTGGAAAATGGAGAGATAAACAGAGAAAAAATGAAATGCCGGACGTTCTGTCTTCGGGTTATGAAGATAGAATGTCCGGCGCTTTTTTTGTAAATCAAAAGTCCTGCCGCCGGCAATGGAGTATCCATTTGCGATTCGGCTGCCGTGCAAGCAGTGCAATCTTTTCGGATCAATAACCGAAGAGTACTTTTCGGACGGCGGCAACCGCATCGGCAGAGGTTTCCCATATTTCATATTCTCCCATACCCGGCAGTCCCATGGCAACATTAGGATTGCGGAATTGCATTCCGCTTTCCCGGATTTTTTTGCCGGACATATGAAAAGAGGTGATCTTTGTCTGTTCCTTCAGGATCTTTGCGCTGTTTTCCTGGATACCGGCTCCCGCCATGATAGCAATCCGCCCCTCCGCTTTTTCATCCAGTTGCCTGATTAAGTCAATACCTTCTAGGCAGGAGGGCTGGCAGCCGGAGGTGAGAATCGCATGAATGCCAAGAGATTTCGCAAGTTCCAATGTGTGGAAAGGATTGACGCACATGTCAAAAGCACGGTGCAAAGTGATCTTCATTTGACCGCTATGGTCTATCAAAGAACGCATCGCTTCAAGATCCAGATTGCCGTCGGGTTTCAGACAGCCGATTACGATGCCCTCCGCCCCGGCTTCGCGAAACATATCGATTTCTTTGGCGATGATGCCAAGTTCCTGATCCGTATATAGAAAATCGCCGAAACGGGGACGGAGAAGGACATGGATGGGGATATTCGTATGTTCCCGTATCTGCCGGAACAGGGCGAGGGTAGGCGTAGTGCCGCCTATGACCAGATTGGAACAAAGTTCCAGCCGGTCCGCACCGCCTTTTTCGGCTTGAAGCGCCGATTCCACGCTGTCCACACAGCATTCCAAGATGTATTTTCCGCCGTTTCGGCCTTTATTTTCCGTGGAAATTTTCATTTGAACAATAATACCCTTTCCCCAAGCTGTTTTTTATGCGGATTATCATCTGCTTTACAGATGTTTTTACCGGTTAGTCTTCTACAGGGGTAAAACGTTTGAAAAATTTATCCGCTCCGCACACATGGCGTTCATGGTCGTTTTCCGTAATGATATAGTCGCCTTCGCGGATAAAGATAACCCCTCGCCTGTTCTGGATAAACGGGCATACCACGGAGCCGTCCGGGCGGGTGAGCTTGAACAGGCCGTCGGTGCTGATCCAGCCGTTGGTAATGACCTTGGTATATAATTCAAAGCCGTCTTCCAGTCCCTTATCCAGCTCATATTGTTCTGCCGTTACGATTAAAGAAGCTCGTTCATATTTCTTTTGCATACCTTTCTCCCTTCCTAGGTCTGCGGGCCTTGCCCCAGACAGAGATTTCTATCGAGTGTCTTACCAATATTTTACCCGAACCGAAGAAAAAATACAACATAGAAATCCAAAGTGGCATGGTCATTTAGATCAAAATTGCACCTTTTCATATATACAGATATGGCTATAATAGCGGTAAGAAGTAGATCTAAGGTTTACGTTGCAGGTCATGACCGGAAAAAAATAAGAAAATGCAGACTCCAAAGTTTGTGTCCGCGCTGCATCCACAAACTTGAACTATGCAAAAAGCAGCGCAGAAATGAGGCAATTTATGAAGGAAAGATATGAACTGAATAAACAACTGGCACAGATGTTAAAAGGCGGTGTGATCATGGACGTGACGAATCCGGAACAGGCGAAGATCGCGCAGGAGGCGGGGGCTTGCGCTGTCATGGCGCTGGAGAAGATCCCTGCGGATATCAGGGCGGCCGGAGGAGTGGCCCGCATGAGCGATCCGAAGATGATCCGGGGCATCCAGGAGGCGGTTTCGATTCCGGTGATGGCAAAATGCCGCATCGGGCATTTCGCGGAAGCACAGATATTGGAAGCGATCGAGATCGATTATATTGATGAAAGCGAAGTGCTTTCGCCGGCAGATGATGTTTACCATATTAATAAAGAAAAGTTCCGCGTTCCTTTCGTATGCGGCGCAAAAGATCTGGGGGAAGCGTTGCGCAGAATCGCGGAGGGAGCGTCCATGATCCGAACAAAAGGGGAGCCTGGGACGGGAGATGTGGTACAGGCGGTGCGCCATATGAGAAAAATAAACGGGCAGATGGCAAAGATTGCCGCCATGCGGAAGGATGAATTGTATCAGGCGGCAAAAGAGCTGGGAGCGCCGTATAATCTGGTATTGTATGTCCATGAAAACCAAAAGCTGCCGGTAGTAAATTTTGCGGCGGGAGGCATTGCCACTCCGGCGGACGCGGCGCTGATGATGCAGCTTGGCGCGGAGGGAGTATTTGTCGGTTCCGGTATTTTCAAGTCGGGCAACCCTGAAAAGAGGGCCGCTGCTATTGTAAAAGCCGTTACCAATTACAAAGATGCGGCCATGCTGGCAAAGCTGTCGGAGGACTTGGGAGAAGCGATGGTGGGAATAAATGAAGCGGAAATCGAATTGCTTATGGCGGAGCGGGGAAAGTGATGCGGGCGGCGGTACTGGCTCTGCAGGGAGCATTTGCGGAACATGAACGTATATTGGAAGATATGGGCGTGGAATACATGGAAATCCGGCAGGAAAAAGACGCTTATCAGGATTTTGATGCGCTGATCCTGCCGGGGGGAGAAAGTACGGCAATGGGAAAGCTCCTTAGAGATTATCATTTGCTCCATATATTAAAAGAAAAGATAGAAAAAGGACTTCCCGTTCTCGGCACATGCGCAGGACTGATTCTTCTGGCAAAGCAGCTCACAGACGGGACTCCGCATCTGGCCACAATGCCGGTGACAGTAAAGCGGAACGCCTATGGACGCCAGCTTGGAAGCTTTGTTACGGAAGCGGATATGAAAGGGATAGGCCGGACAAAAATGGTGTTCATACGCGCCCCTTATATTGTGGAAGCTGGCGAAGGAACAGAAGTTCTGGCACAGGTGGACGGCCGCATTGTGGCCGTCCGGTACAAAAAGCAAATCGGCCTGTCCTTCCACCCGGAACTAACTGACTGCCGTCACATATATGAAATGCTTTTCCATATATAAAAATAAAAACTTTTCAAATTTCATGCTCTGTTTCCGCCATATCAGTTAAGGATTCTGCATCAAACTTTCTTTTTTTGAAGTAGTAAATTCTATCTTCTTCCGTTATTTCACGGATAATCTTGCAAGGATTACCTGTTGCAATCACGTTGTCGGGAATATCTTTTGCTACAATACTTCCTGCCCCGATTACGACATTGTTCCCAATCGTCACTCCCGGAAGTATGACCGCATTACCGCCGATCCATACGTTATCGCCAATTGTGACAGGTATTCCGTATTCATAGCCGGAGTTGCGGCTTTCCGGGTGTATTGGGTGTCCTGCCGTATAAATGGATACATTGGGTGCGATTTGTGCATTCTCCCCGATGGTGACTTTCCCTACATCAAGGATAGTGAGGTTATAATTTGCAAAAAAATTATTGCCTACTTCAATATTCCATCCATAATCGCAATGAAAGGGCGGCTCTATCCAAACGTTTTCCCCTGTTTTTCCAAGCAGCTTTTTAAGCAGTTCGGGAATACGCCCCCTTTCTTTCGGCGGCAGGAAATTCAATTCATAAACGAACTGCTTGCAGATTTCCCGTTCTTCTTCAAGACCATCAAGCCATGCTTTATAAGGCAGACCATTCAACATTCTTTCTTTTTGGTTCATAAATTTCTCCTTATTGTTGGTTTATAGTTAGGTTTTGAACCCATTTGTATTGTTTGTAATGCCTGTAAACGGCGGGCAGTTTTATCCATTCGTCTAAATTCAGTAAAAAGTAAACTGCCAATACTGCGCTGCTAAAACTGTAGTGCCGATTGTAAGGGCTGAAAAAAATAAATTCAAAACAAATTGTACCTGTATTGAGTGGATTTATATTATATCGGGCAAAATGTGCTATTACATTAATGGTAAGAGGATTCTTTTGAACGAAAATGAAAATAAAAAGCCCCTGCCATCCCCGCGAGCAGTATCCAGGGCGCCAGGGCCGGCGGCGGGAGGCTTTTGCGTACAGTAATGCACGGAACATTTCGATGAGCCTCTAAAAGCATAAATCGCGTTCAGCAAAAGCTTCCACGATTTAGAGTCTCATCTCCATCGTGCAAAAACTGTACGCAAAAGCCTCCCTCCGCCGCCGGCCCTGGCGCCCTGGATACTGCTTGCAGGGATGGCAGGGACTCTCCGCTTGCTGCAATATTAAATGAAAGAAATCTCAAAAAAAATTCACATTTTTTCTATTCCCCTATTGACAGACTAATATTATATGGTATATAGTATGAATCAAGAAGAAATACTATACATCATATAATATTATAAAAAGTGAAAGAAGGAAGAAGAGCAATGGATTTATAATCGCAGAGGACAGGAAAGGAGCAAGATATATGGTATTCAATACGGGGGCGGCGCTGTTGGACGCGATTGTTTTATCGGTGGTTGCCCGGGACAGAGAAGGGACTTATGGATATAAGATCACTCAGGAAGTCAGGCAGGCGATTGAAATATCCGAATCCACCTTATATCCGGTTTTACGCAGACTTCAGAAGGATGAATGCCTGGAGGCATATGATATGGAATGCGCAGGACGGAACAGACGGTATTATAAGGTGACGGAAAAAGGGAGAATACAGCTTGCGCTGTATAAAAGCGAATGGAAAAAGTATTCCGCAAAAATAAGTGAGGTGTTCGAGGGAGGATTCATTTATGAATAGGTTGGAATTTATGAAGCGGCTGGAAGAGCTTCTCTCCGATATTTCCCGGAGCGAGAGAGAGGAAGCGCTGCAATATTATAACGATTATTTAAATGACGCAGGGGTGGAAAATGAACAGGAAGTGCTGGAATCGATGGGAACCCCGGAGCAGCTTGCAAGAACCATCAAAGAAGGGCTTGGGGATAACGGAGGGGACGGAGAATTTACGGAAACCGGTTATCATAATAAATCATATGAAGAAGCAGTAAAGAACGAGGTTGTCAGAAAGGAAGAAAAAAAGCGTTTGTCAGGCGGTATGATCATTTTGCTTATTCTTTTATGTATCATGGCGCTGCCTATGCTGGCCGCGATGCTGTCGAGCATTTTTGGGGCGGGAATCGGAATACTTGGAGGGTTTTTAGCGCTCTTTGTCGGGACTGCGGCGGCGGGCATCGGACTTTTTGCGGCGGGCATAGGGCTGTTGATCGCAGGAATGGTTCAAATGGCCATAGTTCCCCTGGTAGGGGTCTGCCTGGTGGGAGCCGGCATATTGCTGATCGGCCTGGCTTTGTTTTGCATCTGGATCACGATATGGCTTTGGGGAACGGTATTTCCGTGGATCATACGCACGGTGGTCAACCTTTGTAGAAGGCTGCTGCATGGAAGGAGGGGAGAAGAGAGATGAAGAAGTTTGGGAAAATATGTTTGATCGCTTCTGCCGTGTTGATTTTAATAGGAGGCACTATCTGCGTGCTTGGTTTTTTCAGCGGCGGCTGGCGCATGGTGAATGAAATGGAAATGGATGATGACTTCTGGCATTTTGTAAGCTGGTTTGGCGGCGAAGACGCAGTAAGGAATATCCGGCATGAGATGACGCAGGAAGTTCGGGAAGAAATGGAAGACATTGAAGAAGATATCCGGGAGGAATGGGAGGATGATATAAAGGATGATATAGAGGAGGCCATGGATGAGGCCGGGAAAGATGTGAGGGAAGCGATCCTGGAAGAATTCGCAGCAGATATCCCGGAGGAAAATGAGGATACGGGAATAGAAGCGGACAAGGTGAAGAAACTAAAGATTGAAATCGGCGGCGCGGCTCTTTGCCTTATGGAGTCCGGGAATAATAATTTCGGCGTAAAAATAGACGGAAAAGGAGACTACCAGTATTATGAGTCCGGAGGAGTATTCCATCTGGAGGGCGGATACGACCGCTTCACGGGAAACCGCAATGAAAAAGTATATCTGTATATTCCCGGTGGTAAGAATTTTGACGACGTGAAGATCGACGTAGGAGGGGGAGTTATCAGCATTGGCGAGTTGAATGCCCGTGAGGTTGAGTTGAATGCGGGAGCCGGAATCATCGCCAGCGAAAAGATCAACTGCAGCGATCTGTCCGTAGAGGTAGGTGCGGGGGAAGTCGTACTGGAAGGGATTGAAGCGGATGAAATCGATATTGAAGTCGGTATGGGGACGGCTGATATAAAGGGCAGGGCGAACCGGAAGATAGACGCTTCGTGCGGCATGGGTTATTTATCTCTGCAACTGGACAATGCGGAAACGGATTTTAATTATGAGATAGAATGTTCCGCAGGAGCTGTCAGCGTAGGGGGTAAGACGTATGGAGCCATGATGAATGAAGTGAATGTGGATAACAAGGCATCCGGGAAATGCTTTTTGGAATGCTCCATGGGCAGCATAGACGTTACTTTTACAAAATAATAATATAGGAAAGGAAGAATGAAAATGGAAGGTAATTATAAGAAATTAACGAGATCAAGAGTGGAAAGAATGATTTGCGGAGTCTGCGGAGGCATTGGAGAATATGTAGGGATTGATCCTACGCTGGTGCGGATCATATGGGTAGTTTTAAGCATTGCAGGATGGGGAACTGGCTTAGTGGCGTACCTCATAGCTGCAATCATCATACCGGAAGAACGGTAAAGAGAAGAAAAAATAACAACAGGCAACGAAAAAACGGCAGGGCATGGACTCTGCCGTTTTCATCATGGGGAAGTGAGGAGGGAAGACATTGGGATATTTGGGCTTTTCCTATATTGGTTTTATCTATTTATTGCTACTGTTTGTTCCTAATTTAATATGATATAATATGGATGCTGATAGCGGCGACGGTTCTGGGAATCGGCCACATCGGAATACATATGGGGCATAGCAAAAATGATGGTTCTGGCGCGGCGTTTGACAGGGAAAACAAACGTGACGAAAGAATATTGGAACAGTGCAGAAATGGAGAGAAAAATGAGAATTCTTTTGGTAGAGGATGATCCGGAAATAGGCATGATGTTGAAAGATTATTTGGAAACGGAAAATTTTGAAGTGGTTATGGCTCATGACGGGGGGGAAGCATGCGATAAATTTGCAGCTTCCCGTTTTGATCTCGTTCTTCTTGATTTGATGATCCCTGTGGTCAGTGGGATGGATGTATTGCAACGGATCAGAAAGGATAGCGTGGTTCCCGTAATTATAGTTTCCGCAAAGGATTCGGAGGCGGACAAGATGCTGGGGCTTGGGCTTGGAGCGGACGATTATATCACCAAGCCTTTTTCCGTTGCCGAAGTACTGGCAAGAGTAAAGGCGAATATCCGCAGATTTACACAGTATAACGGGGATGCAGGGCAGGAGGACGAAGTGGTCAAAGCCGGGGAAATTGAAATGAACTTGGCCGACTATACGGTGACGAAGGCGGGAAATAAAATAGATCTGACGGCCAAGGAGTTTGAAATATTAAAGCTGCTGATGCAAAATCCGAAAAAAGTATATACGAAAGAGCAGATATATTCCCTTGTTTGGAAAGACGCTTATTACGGGGATGAAAATGCTGTCAATGTCCATATCAGCAGATTGAGGAATAAGCTGGAGGAAGATGCGAAAAATCCGGGATATATTGTGACGATCTGGGGGATTGGCTATAAATTGGGGGATATGTCATGAATGAACAAATGGTTATATTCCTTCTTTCTTTTTTTGTTCTGATGCTGGCAGGCATTGTGGTCTGGCAGCATTTGGCATTTCGGTCCGGCATACGGAGGGAGCTTCTGGAGATGGCGGAGGAATTAAAAGATATTCTGGACAGGGACAGCGGGGCCGGCCTGATGATTTTTACGAATCATCAGGGATTGATGGCGCTGATGGCCCAGATTAACCGGCTGCTGGAAAAACACCGGAAGGCCAGGGCCGGATACTGCCGCTCCGAGATGGCGTCGAAACGGATGCTGTCCAATATTTCCCATGATATTAAAACGCCCATGACTGTCGTATTGGGGTATTTGGAAATTATGCGCATGAAAGGGGAGTATAACGGTGAAATGCTGGAAAAAACAGAAAAAAAGGCGCAGAACGTGATGGAGCTGATCGATCATTTTTTTACGCTGGCAAAGCTGGAATCCGGCGATATGGATATGGAAATGTCAAAGATTGAGGCGGGAGGCATATGCAGGGAAACCATATTGGGACTGTATGAAACGACTAATTTCCGGTGGGAAATGGGACGGACGGAGGACTGCATGGAAGAAACGGGGGGTTCGGAACATGCCCGGGAAGACGTTTTTCGGCTGGAAATCGATATTCCGGAGACGCCGGTATATGTATGGGGAAATAAGGAAGCTTTACAGCGTATTTTATCGAATCTGATTTCCAATGTGATCAGATACGGAAAGGATGGGAAATATCTGGGGATATTCCTGAAGGAGAATGGGGAGGAAATATGGATCTCCGTGGCCGATAAAGGAAAGGGGATCGATAAAAAGTTTTCGGAAAATGTGTTTGAACGTCTTTTTACAATGGAAGATTCCCGCAGCCGCAAAGTACAGGGAAACGGGCTTGGGCTGACGATTGCAAAAAATCTGGCGGTTCAGATGGGAGGGGATATCGTGTTGGAAAGCGTTCCTTACCGGAAAACCACATTTACCTTAAAATTAAAGAAAGCAGCCCATGAAATTAACGGCGAAAGAAATTCGTAAGATTTGGTCAAGAGTTTTGAAAAAACGGATTGTTACAATGGTTTATGTAAAGAGAAATTCAAAGGTTTCACAGCCGTAGCTGCCGCTGCCGGAAAGAAAGGAGACAAAGTATGCCATACGTAATACAAACGAACCATCTTACGAAAACCATTGGAGAAAAAGAGATCGTAAAGGACGTGAACCTGCATGTAAAAAAGGGAGAAATCTACGGATTTCTCGGGCCGAATGGAGCGGGAAAAACCACGGTAATGAAAATGCTCGTCAATCTTTGGAAGCCAACGGCCGGAAGTATTGAACTTTTTGGAGAAAATCTGACGCCGGGATCCTGCGGAATATTGAAAAGAATGGGAAGCATTATAGAATTCCCCTGCTTTTATGAGCGCCTGACGGGGCGGGAAAACCTGGAGCTTCACTGCGAATATATGGGGTATTACCACCCGGGGAGCGTGGACGAAGCTTTAAAGATGCTGGATCTTTCGGGGGACGCTGACCGGCCGGTAAAAAATTATTCTTTGGGAATGAAAGAGCGGCTGGGAATAGCCAGGGCGATCCTTTGCCGGCCGGAGCTTTTGATTTTGGATGAGCCGACGAACGGGCTTGATCCTGCGGGCATAAAGCATGTGCGGGGATTGCTCAAAAGCCTTAGTTCGGAATATGAAATGACCGTGATGATCTCCAGCCATATCTTGTCGGAGATCGAGAGCATTGCCGATACGGTGGGAATTCTCCACCAGGGAAGATTGGTGAAGGAAATCGGAATGAAAATGTTGGAGGAGATGAATACGGCCTGTATCGAAATAAGCGTGACGGATACGAAAGGCGCGGCATATGTTTTGAGCGATCGATGCGGGATGCATAATTTTAAAATTATTGACGGCGGGAATATCAGAATTTATGACCCGGAGGCGACGGTACAGGAGACGGCAAAAACATTGGCGGAACACAGGATAGAAGTGACGGCGATTGGAAAGAAATCGGAGACATTGGAAGACTACTTTTTGAAAATAACAGGGGAGGCGGATGGATCATGTGGAAATTGATGAAATTGGAGTGGAAGAAAAACAATATGAAAAAATACGTCGGAAAAGCGGCGGTGGTAACGGTTATTATTTTTTTAATGATTTTTGCCACATCGGGCGAGCTGAATGAAGTTGAGACGGTGGAGATATACGGAAAGAGCATGATCGGGGCCGGCGTGGACATGTTCGCGAATATGGCGTTTATGCTTTGTACTGCCGTTATGCTGTCATCACTGATTATCAGCGCTTATCAGAATAAAACGATGAATCTGATGTTTTCCTATCCGATCAGGAGACAAAAAATATTGCTTTCCCAAATGCTTGTAGTATGGCTCTTCAATTTTTGTGCTTTGGTCTTATGCAAGCTTCTGGTTTATGGAGGGCTTGTGCTTGTAAGTCCTCTGGCTCATATACCGGCGGGGGCTGTTCTGCCGGGAGGGACATGGACGGATATGTCTTTTTATATAGATATGCTGGTCAATTCCGCGATTATGGTCAGCGTCAGCTATACGGCTTTATTTGTCGGTATGCGGATGAAGTCCTCGAAAGCGGCGATAGTGGCGGCATGCATCGTTATGCTGCTGACGCAGGGAAATATCGGTTCTTTTACGCTGATCTATAATATTCCTTTTTATACAGGCTTGGTAGTGCTGTCGGCAATATCCGTATTTTCATGCGTGCATGGGGTGGAAACGAGGGATGTTGTATAAGGGACGGCGGAAGAGCAATCATCGTTTCTTCCCAATCGTAAAAAACAGTCCTGACTTTTTTAAGGCGGGCCGGAGGGCCATGTAAATTGCGGTGGATGCGATGGTGGAAGTCACGGCGTTAATGGAGGTGGAAGCGATATTCCATGCCAGGGTAAGTTCTGCCGCCGGTTTGCCGAGGATGGCCCGCTTATAGAAATATCCGATGAGCGGATCGAAAATTACATTAAACAGCAGTCCTCCGACAGCGGCGGCAACTGTCCACTTCCACACTTTCCGGCTGTCCGTTTCGGTAGTGATATGTCCTAAGTTGTGGGCGATCAGGCCGGTGATCAGGCCGATGCACAGTTTTAACAGAAAGGTTTTTGGGGCATAGACGATATAGACCGGATCGAGAAGGTCGCCGATCGTCATGCCGATGGCCCCGCCCAAACCGCCGTATGCCCCTCCGAGGAGCAAGGCGCCCAGCACGCAGACGGCATTTCCGAGATGGATGGAAGTGGCGTCTCCACCGGGAAGGGTGATCTTGATCTGAAGGAAGGTAAACGCTACATAGGAAAGGGCGGCCATGACTCCGGTAAAAATAACTTTTTGTATGTTTTCATTTTTCATAAAAATTTCTCCTCGATGGTTTGCATAGATAATTTATTTTTCTAATGCAGTTTATTATACCTCAAATTGGCATAGATAAAAGAACCATTTTAGATTTTTTAAACCATGCCAGTTTGCGGGGAGGAGAAAGAATACATTATGACCGGTCAGAGGTCAGGGACGGAACGAGTTCGGCCAGAGCTTTTGCCAGTAAATCGTGGCTTTCTTCGGTAAGGTGCATATAATCGTTGGGATGCATGTATATACCGGGAACCGTACCCGCGTTAAAAAAGTGACAGCCGGTCAGCCTGGCGGTTCTTTCATAATAGAAGGCCAGTTCTTTTGATTTTTCTACGCATCCTTTTCCCATTTCGTTAAATACAAAGGTCGATGCATAGCCGTCCTCGATTGGGGCGGGAGCGACCAGAAGTATATTGGGACGGCCGCCGGCCCATGCATCGGTGACGGACTGGGCTTTTCTGGCCAGCCGTTCCAGCCCTTTTGCAATGTTTTCCGCATTGCATCCAAACCTTTCTTTTGTGTCATTGGTTCCAAGCATAATGATCAATAAGTCCACGGGTTCGTGGCTCATCAGGCAGCCGAAGATGGCGGACAGACCGCACAGCCCTTCAAACAAGGGATCTTCGAAAACCGTGGTGCGGCCGCTTAAGCCCTCTTCGCGGACGATATAGCCGTCTCCAAGGTATTTTTCCAGAAGGCAGGGATATCTTTTCGTATCGTCAAACCTGCCGCCTGTTTCAGAACAATAGCCATGGGTGTTGGAGTCTCCGAAACATAGAATCGTTTTTTTCATGAATAGACAATCCTTTCATTTTTTTATTTCCGATTGGGTTCTGGATTTATTATAAGGCATTTGTGCGGCGAATGGAACATGCTTTTATGGAACTTCAAGATTTCCGCAGCTTCGAAAACGGAATCGATATAAAAATTATCTTGACAAATCTCCGTTTCCTGGCTTATATTAACCATAGATACTGATATGAGAAAAGGTAATGAAAAAGAGGAGTACGTACAGCCCCTTAAAAGAGAGAATGGTTCACCGGCTGAAAGACCGTTTAAAGAAAGGCGTGCGGAAGGTAGCTTTGGAGCCGGGAGACTGAAACGGAATGCAGAAAAGTAAGTTTCCACGATTGATCCCCGTTACAGGATCAGGTCTGACAGGACCGGTGAGTAAAAATGAAGGTGGTACCGCGTGATTTGAACGCCCTTTGCTGACAGATGTCGGCGGAGGGCGATTTTTTTATGCGCAGCCCCATGCAAAGGAAAAATGCCGCCAAAGCGGCGCATGGGGCGCGCGGCGAGCAGGGAGAAAATCCCCCTGCTCGATGGTATAGCCCCATGCAGAAGGAAAATGCCGCCAAAGCGGCGCGGAAAAGAGGTAATTATGGCAGAAGAATTGGCAAAAACTTATGACCCGAAAGGGATCGAGGACAGATTGTATGAAAAGTGGATGGAAAAGAAATACTTCCATGCCGAAGTGGACAGGAGCAGGAAGCCGTTTACGATTGTGATTCCGCCCCCGAATATTACCGGGCAGCTCCATATGGGGCATGCCCTGGACAACACGATGCAGGATATTCTGATCCGGTTTAAGAGGATGCAGGGATATAACGCCCTCTGGCAGCCGGGGACGGATCATGCTTCCATCGCCACGGAAGTTAAGATCATTGAGAAATTAAAAGAAGAAGGCATCGACAAGGAAGACTTAGGCAGGGAAGGTTTTCTGGAAAGAGCCTGGGAATGGAAGAAAGAATACGGCGGAAGGATCATCGGCCAGCTGAAGAAGCTTGGCTCATCCTGTGATTGGGACAGAGAGCGTTTTACCATGGACGAAGGCTGCAACAGGGCGGTGACGGAAGTATTCTGCAAAATGCATGAAAAGGGATGGATTTATAAAGGAAGCAGGATCATTAACTGGTGTCCGGTATGCAATACTTCGATTTCCGATGCAGAAGTGGAATACGAAGAACAGGCGGGGCATTTCTGGCATATTAAATATCCGCTTTCCGATGGAAACGGGCGGACAGATAATAAGGAATTCCTGGAATTCGCCACCACCAGGCCGGAAACAATGCTGGGGGATACGGCGGTAGCAGTGAATCCGGAGGACGAAAGATACAAACACCTGATAGGAAGAAAGGTGCTGCTCCCCTTTGTAAACAGGGAGATTCCTATCGTGGCGGATCCTTATGTGGATATGGAATTCGGAACCGGTGTGGTAAAAATCACACCAGCCCACGACCCTAACGATTTTGAAGTGGGCAAGCGGCACGGACTTCCGGAGATCAATATTATGAACGACGATGCCACCATTAACGAAAACGGCGGGAAATTCCAGGGAATGGACCGTTATGAAGCGAGGGAGGCCATCGTGAAAGAGCTGGAGGAAATGGGGCTGCTCGTAAAAGTAGAAGACTATTCCCATAATGTAGGAACCCATGACCGCTGCAAAACGACGATCGAACCTCTGATCAAAAAACAGTGGTTCGTGAAAATGGAAGAACTGATCCGGCCGGCCGTAAAGGCAGTAAAAGAAGGAGAGATCAAGCTCGTGCCGGAGCGCATGGAAAAAACCTATTTTAACTGGACGGACAATATCCGCGACTGGTGTATCAGCCGACAGCTCTGGTGGGGACACAGGATTCCGGCGTATTACTGCGACAAATGCGGGGAAACCGTGGTTTCCGCTGGGATGCCGGACACATGCCCGAAATGCGGCGGCGATAAGTTTACGCAGGATCCTGATACGCTGGACACATGGTTTTCCTCCGCTCTGTGGCCTTTTTCCACCTTGGGATGGCCGGAAAAGACGGAAGAGCTTGACTATTTTTATCCGACAGATGTGCTGGTGACAGGATATGATATTATTTTCTTCTGGGTTATCCGTATGATTTTCTCAGGCTACGAGCAGATGGGGGAAAAACCGTTTCATACCGTGCTGTTCCACGGGCTGATCCGCGATTCCCAGGGAAGGAAGATGAGCAAATCCCTGGGGAACGGCATCGATCCTTTGGAAATTATTGACAAATATGGGGCGGACGCCCTGCGGCTGACGCTGATCACGGGCAACGCGCCGGGCAACGATATGCGTTTTTATTATGAAAAAGTGGAAGCCAGCCGGAACTTTGCCAATAAGGTGTGGAACGCTTCCCGTTTCATTATGATGAATATGGAAGGAAAGGATACGGGCGCCGTTGCGCCGGATATGTTGGAACCGGCGGACAGATGGATCATATCCAGACTGAACCGTCTGGTAAAAGAAGCCACCGATAATATGGAACATTATGAACTGGGTATTGCGGTACAGAAAGTATACGATTTTATCTGGGATGAGTTCTGCGACTGGTATATCGAAATGGTGAAACCAAGGCTTTATAATTCCGACGACAAGGAGAGCCAGAATGCGGCGCTCTGGACATTGAAGACCGTGTTGAGCGGGGCTTTGAAGCTGCTGCATCCGTATATGCCTTTTATAACGGAGGAGATTTTCTGCTCCCTGCAGCCGGAGGAAGAGTCCATTATGATCTCCCCGTGGCCGGAATATAAAGAGGAGTGGAACTTCGGGAAAGAAGAAAAAGATATTGAGACGATCAAGGAAGCGGTGCGGGGAATCCGTAACGTAAGGACGCAGATGAATGTGCCTCACAGCAGGAAGGCAAAAGTATATGTAGTAAGTGAAAATGAAACGGTTTGCAGAGCCTTTGAAGAGGGCAGACTCTTTTTTGCCTCCCTGGCATATGCCTCCTCCGTGGCTGTCCAAAGGGATAAACAGGGCATCGAAAGCGATGCGGTGTCGGTAGTGATCCCGGGGGCAACGCTTTATATTCCGTTTGCGGAATTGGTGGATATCGGGCAGGAGATCGTGCGGCTGGAAAAAGAAGAGAAGCGCCTGCAGGGAGAGCTGGCAAGGGTCAACGGAATGCTGAATAACGAGAGATTTATTTCCAAAGCGCCGGAGGCAAAGATCACGGAAGAAAGAGAAAAGATGGAAAAATATACGCAGATGATGGAACAGGTAAAACTTCGTTTGAAACAACTGAAAGGATAAAGGGGATGCCGGCAGATTCTTACAGGGAAGCGGAACGGTATATTCTGGACTTGCCGAAGTTTACGAAAAAAAACAATGTGGAGGATACCGGGACTTTTTTAAAAGTCCTCGGTTCCCCCGAAGAGGAAATGAAAATTATCCATGTAGCGGGCACAAACGGGAAAGGTTCTGTTTGTGCCTACTTGTGTTCCATGCTGGCCGAAGGAGGCTATTCGGTGGGCATGTTCACATCCCCTCACTTGGTGGAAATGAGGGAGCGGTTTCGGACAGACAAAGGACTGGTTACGGAAGAGCAGTTTGTATGGGGATTTGATTATGTGATGGAACGGCTGGGGGAGATGCGGCGGTTGTCAGGGAAGCCGGACTATCATCCTACATTTTTCGAGTTGTTATTTTTGATGGGAATGGTGATCTTCCGAAAGGAAGGAGTGGAATATCTCATACTGGAAACGGGGATGGGAGGAAGGCTGGATGCTACCAATGCGGTGAAAAATCCCGTCCTTACGGCGATTACTTCCATCGGTTATGATCATATGGAATATCTCGGGGATACGATCGGGGAGATCGCCGGAGAGAAGGCGGGCATATTAAAACAGGGGGTTCCCGTCGTTTTCTGCGATAAAAGAAGGGAAGCTTCCCTGGTGATAGAAGAAAGGGCGGAAAAGCTTGGAAATAAGGCGGTTGGAATAAAAGAAGGGGATTTCCTTTATAATAAATTAACAAAGAAAAGCATTGATTTTTTCATGCATTCTCGGTATTATGGTTATATTAGGCTAAAACTGGAAACGGATGCTCTTTACCAGGCGGAAAATGCCGCTCTGGCCGTCCGGTGCATCGAAGAGCTGCCGGATGGCAGGAAGATGAAGAGGGAATGGATAGAAGAAGGGCTGCGCAGGACTTTTTGGGAAGGAAGAATGGAGGAGATTCTTCCGGGCGTATATGTGGATGGAGCGCATAACGAAGACGGGATACGCGCGTTTATCCGGTCGGTGGAGGCTGACGGCTGCAAAGGCAGGAGGTATTTGCTGTTTTCTGCAGTGGAAGATAAAAATTACGGGGAAATGATAAAGATACTGAGTTCCGGCGGACTCTTTGAAGAGGCCGTGACGGCGGGGATTCATGATATAAGGGGAGCGGGCGCGAAAACGCTGGGACAGCATTTCCATGGGATGAAGTGCAGCGCGGCGGAGAATACGGAGCAGGCGTTAGGCCGTCTGCTGGCAGGAAAACAAGAAGAGGATTTCATATATATTGTCGGTTCGCTTTATTTGGCAGGTGAGGTGAAGGCATTGTTTAGGAGGAAATCGGATGATCAATTTTGAAGAAGAATTAAAGAAGTTCCATCCCAGCCTGGAGGTAGAGGATGCGGAAGAGTCGATCTACAATCAGGATTTGACGGATATGGCGGATATATTGGTAAGCATGATCAAGGATATGGGGAATACGGCATTTTCCGAGCGGCCCGTAAGGCAGGATGAGATAGCGGCCCGCGAAGAAAACGGTTCTTTTGAAGAATAGGGGTGGCGGAATGTTATGTTATAATTGCGGCCGTAGTTTATCGGAACATGATTTCTGCACTTCTTGCGGGGCGGATGTAAGCATTTATAAAAAAATCATGCATCTTTCCAACCGTTTTTACAATGACGGACTGGAAAAGGCACAGGTCAGGGATTTGACCGGCGCGATAAACAGTCTGCGGCAGAGTTTGAAATTAAATAAAAACAATATAAAGGCAAGGAATCTTTTAGGGCTGGTTTATTTCGAAATGGGGGAAGTGGTGGCGGCATTGAGCGAATGGGTCATCAGCAAGAATATCCGTCCAAAGAAAAATATAGCGGACATGTATATCAATATGATACAGACCAATCAGTCCAGGCTGGATTCCATTAACCAGACGATCAAGAAATACAATCAGGCATTGACATACTGCCGCCAGGACAGCCAGGACTTGGCGGTGATACAGCTGAAAAAGGTGCTGTCGCTGAACCCGAAGTTTGTCAGGGCACACCAGCTTCTGGCGCTGCTTTATATCGAGGCCGGCGAGTGGGAGAAGGCGCGGAAGGAACTTTATAAGTGCGGCAGGATAGATTCGAATAATACGACCACAAGGCGCTATTTAAAAGAAGTGGAGCGGATGCTGGCACCGGAAGAAGGATCGGCAAAGGGAGCCGGAAAGAAACGGGGTGTTGCGACGGATGCTATCAAATACCAGAGCGGCAACGAGACAATCATCCAGCCGGTGAACGGGAAGGAAAGAAAAGGAATCTCCGTTCTTGTCAATATGGCGATTGGTATCGTAATAGGGCTGGCAGCGGCCTGGTTTCTCATCCTTCCGGCAAGAATCCAGATGGCGCAGGTAGCTATGGATGAAGAATTGCGGACGATCGGAGACCAGTCGGATGCCAAAACGGCTACCATTGACGAGATGGAACAGCAGTTGAAACGGCTGAAGGAAGAGAATGCAAAGCTGGAAACGCAGTTGGAGGATTATGTCGGGACGGACGGCACGATACAGGCTTCCGACCAACTGATTGCGGCGGCTAACGAATATCTGGCCAGCGAAGGGGATGCGTTCAAGGTATCGGAATATCTGGACGGAGTAAATATAGAAGAACTTGCGGATACGGCGTCGGAAGCGTTTATTGCGCTATACGATACGTTGACCGCCATGATCGGGCCGGAACTGGCCCAGACCGCTTATGACGAAGGCTACCGGTCTTATAAGGAAGGGGAGTTCGCGGAAGCCCTGCCGAATCTGGCAAAGGCATATCAGTATGACGAGACGAACGGGGACGCGCTTTTTTACCTGGCCAACTGCTATAAAGAGACAGGGAATCTGGAAAGAGCGAAGGAAGCCTATGCGCAGGTGATCGAATTGTTCCCCGGAACGCTCAAGGCAAGCAATTCCCAGACATATCTGGCAGAATTGAACGATGGGAACTGACATCAGGAAAATATAAGAAAATGGACACAAAAGAGAACATAATTTTATGTTCTCTTTTTGACCTTAGAGGAAAGGAGAATTGCATGATGGAAAATTTCAAGGTGATCGATAATTACCTGATGGTCAGAATGCCGGAAGAGATCGATCATCATAAGTCATCATACATAAGCGAAAATGCGGACAGGTTTATCGTTCAGGAGAAGGTAGACCATGTGGTCTTCGATTTTGAAAATACGAAGTTTATGGACAGCTCAGGAATCGGGATTATTCTTGGAAGGTATAAGAAGATTGCCTGTTTTGGGGGAAAAGTATTCGCCATCAATGCGGATAACCGAATCCGGCATCTCTTAATGATATCGGGATTACATAAAATTGTGGAAATTATGGAATAAACATGGAGGACTGGAATGAAAAACGAAATGAAGATGGAGTTCGACGCTATATCGGCAAACGAAGCATTTGCCAGGGTAGCGGTGGCGGCTTTTGTGTCCGAGCTGGATCCTACGCTGGAGGAAGTTTCGGATATTAAGACGGCGGTATCGGAAGCGGTGACAAATGCGATCATCCACGGATATGACGGAATAGAAGGGGGAAAAGTAAATATACGATGCCTTATTGAACAGGATGTGCTGCATGTGGAAGTGATGGACAAGGGAAACGGCATAGAGGACATTGAAAAGGCGATGGAACCGCTCTTTACGACCAAACCGGAGCTGAACCGCTCGGGGATGGGTTTTCCTTTTATGGAAGCATTTATGGATGATTTGGAAGTGTTGTCCGTAGTGGGGGAAGGAACGACGATCATTATGAAGAAAAAAATAGGATGCATTCCATGGATAGAGGATGAGGAATAGATTATGGAGGAAGTTGCGGTACTGATTGCACGTTCACAGGCGGGGGATAAAGCGGCGAGGGAAGCGCTGATAGAGAAAAACCTTGGTCTGGTGCATCATATCGTCAGGCGTTTTCTGGGAAGAGGATATGATGCGGAGGATTTGTTCCAGATCGGGGCGATAGGGCTGATGAAGGCGATCGATAAGTTCGATCTGGCATACGATGTAAAATTCTCCACCTATGCAGTACCAATGATAAGCGGTGAAATCAAGCGTTTTTTACGGGATGACGGAATCGTAAAAGTGAGCAGGACATTAAAGGAAAACGGATGGAAAATCAGGCAGGCGGCGGAGCAGATTTACCATGAGCGGGGAAGGGATGCCACGCTGGAAGAGATTGCGGAGGCGACGGGAATAGCCAGGGAGGATATCGTCATGGCCATGGAAGCCAATGTGGAAGTGGAATCCATTTATAAATCCGTTTACCAGTCCGACGGTAATGAAATTTATCTGGTGGACAAGCTGCCGGAAAAAAAGGACGATAATGAAAAACTGTTAAACCATATGCTGCTGGAACAACTGATCGGAGAGCTGGGGGAGGAGGAACGGATGCTCATACGGCTGCGGTATTTCCAGGACAAGACCCAGGTGGAGGTGGCGAAAAACCTTGGCATCAGCCAGGTACAGGTGAGCAGGATGGAAAAGAAGATACTGATACGGATGCGCGAGAAGCTTCAGAACTGATATGTCTGGGAAAACGGGGGCGCATGTGATAGAATGGGATGGTAAAAAACGAAGGAAACGAGGTAAGGATGATGAAAGCTTTTGATTATGTAGTAGAAAGTATCGAAGGGGATTACGCAAATTTAAGACAGCTGGGAGCCGAAAGCGATGAGCTTAAGCTGGTGGCCAGAGCCCTTTTGCCGGATGCGATTATGGAAGGGACGAAGCTGCATTATGAGTATATGGAGTATAGTATCGTAGAGTAGGAGAGGGGGAAGAAGGCCTTATTTTATCGAACTTTGTGGTACGCCGAGACGGATAAATCTCTATGCGGCAGCGGATGCCTATTATAATTATGAGGCATGAGAAAATGAGCTTGTCTGAATGAATTTGGACAAGCTCATTTCCTATAGGAAATTAAAATTAAGGAATTTAAGCAGTTGGTCGAATCTGATAATGGATTCCGTCTATGTTAAAAAATGAAATGGGCGATTTAGGGATATTGCGTATAAATGGAGGATTTTTTGCCATAATAAGCATATGGATAGTTGACAGGCTTGGAAGACTGGCAAGTATGGATTTAGTATGCGAGGATGTGCGGAAGGAGCGTACGGAGGGAATGGCAGGGGAAATTGTTTATATAAAGGCGGAACGGAATGTAGAGGTTATGGAGGATGATGTGCTGTTTAAAGATATGGCTAAGGTGTATTGCGCGGACAGCCATGTGGCGGCGAAGGTGAAATCGTTGAAGGTGCATCGTTTTTCGAATGAGGAACAGAAAAGGCAGGTATTCAGTATCCTGAAGTTGATTGAGATGATCCAGCAGGCATGTCCCGGCGTGACGGTGGAAAATCTGGGGGAAACGGATATTCTTGTGGAGCGGGTGAATGTGGACAAGCATAAGGGGTTTGGCCAGACTTTGAAAATTATTTTTGTGGCTTGCATCAGTTTTTTTGGGACGGCTTTTACGATTATGGCTTTTCATAACGATGTGGGGATTAACCAGGTATTTGAAAAGGTGTATGAATTGGTTATGGGGGAGGCGTCAAGCGGTTATACGATACTGGAGTTTACGTATTCGATCGGGCTTGCCGCCGGGATCATCGTGTTTTTTAACCATATAGGAGGGCGGAGGATTACGAAGGATCCGACTCCTATAGAGGTAGAAATGCGTGTTTATGAAAAGGATGTAAACGATGCGCTGATTGAGACTGCGGACAGGGAAGGGAAGGTAATCGATGTTTCTTAAGCAGATATTTTTGGGGATCGTGGGCGTGAGCTTTGGGATGTTTGCGGCGGGAGGCGTTTTTACGGTATTGATATCGGTAGGGCTGATTCCGCGTTTTGCGGGAAAAATGCATGTGAGCAGGAAGGTTTTTTTGTTTGAAGAAGCGGTGGTATGCGGGACGTTGTTCGGGGATTTTTTCAGCGTATTTGACAGGTATGGGCATATCGGGGATCTGGTCATAAAAAATCAGGTATTCGGAAAGGGGAATACGGAGGCAGTATGGCATGTCCTGGGACTGGCCGTGCTTATGGTGTTCGGCCTGTTTGCCGGGATTTTTGTCGGGTGCCTTGCTCTCGCTATCGCGGAAATGCTGGATACGATCCCTATTTTTTCCAGGAGGATAGGATTCCGGCATGGGCTTGGCATTGCCGTGCTGGCGATGGCTTTGGGGAAAGCGGCGGGCAGCCTTCTTTATTTCGCGCAGGCGGTATATCTGCATGGCGGGGGGTAGTGTGAAGAGCGATTCGCGTCGCGAACCGTTCTTCACACCAAAAAATGCCTGAAATGCGGCATTTTTCATCGGAGCTTCAGCTCTGGGGGATTGTGTGATTCCGCGAAGCGGAATCATGGTATTAGAATATAAAGGCATGAGGCCGGAAATGAGGTTAGATATGGATGAACAGGTGAAACAGGAATATCAGGAATATGTCAAAGAGGTCACACCGACGCATAACTTATGGCTTCAGATGGCGAAGGCTTTTTTTGTTGGCGGCGTGATATGCGTGGTCGGTCAGTTGATATTGAATTATTGCACAAATACAATGGGGATGGATAAGGAAACGGCGGGCAGCTGGTGTTCATTGTTGCTCATATTGGCCAGCATTGTGCTGACCGGCTTGAATATTTATCCTTCTATTGTAAAATTCGGAGGGGCGGGAGCCCTCGTGCCGATCACGGGCTTTGCCAATTCCGTAGCCGCGCCGGCCATCGAATTTAAGAAAGAAGGACAGGTATTCGGAATCGGGTGTAAGATTTTTACGATCGCCGGGCCGGTGATTTTGTACGGGATTTTTACCAGCTGGGTATTGGGGCTTGGGTATTGGATATTGAAAGTAACAGGGGTTTTTTAAAAGGTATGGAATGATAAAAAACGGATTGGATAAGCAGGGCGGCGAATGGGAAATTTGCCGGCCTGTTTTTATTGTGCATTAAGTTTTTTTTGATTATAATACTAATATAGTTGGAAGGAAGTGTGATTTGAATAGATTAGTAGCAAAAGGATTACAATTTATATTAGGGAGGGAAAGAAATGAGGGAGTTCTATGAATAAAGCTAAACCGCCATTTCATGTGACGGATAAAATGATTTTGCTGATTGCAGAAATCAGCGAGCAAGTCGGCCGCATGGCCGTTCAGCAGGAGAGAACGATTAATCCTCATTTGAGACGGGAGAACCGCATACGGACAATACATTCCTCCCTTGCGATAGAACATAATTCATTATCATTAGAACAAGTGACTGCGATTTTGGACGGTAAACGTGTTTTGGGTAATCCGAATGAAATTAAAGAGGTACAGAATGCTTATGAAGCCTATGAACTGATGTTGGGGCTGAATCCGTTATCGGTGGACGATTTATTAAAAGCGCATAAGCTGATGATGAATGGGCTGGTTTTGGAGAATGGGAGATTTCGTTCCGGTGGCGTAGGTGTATTTGAAGGCGAGGCTTTGATTCATATGGCTCTTCCAGCCCAATTTGTGCCGGAACATATCCAAAATTTGCTTATCTGGTATGAACAATCGGAGCTGCATCCACTGATTAAAAGTGCGGTATTTCACTATGAATTTGAGTTTATCCACCCCTTTGTCGATGGTAACGGCCGTTTAGGGCGAATGTGGCATAGTCTCTTGTTGGGCAAATGGAAAGAATTATTTTTCTGGTTGCCGATGGAGGAACTGATTCAATCGAGACAGAAAGAATATTATGAAGCGCTTGGTGCAGCAGATATGCAGGCGGATAGTGCCGGATTTGTGGAACTAATGTTGGAAATTATAAGAGATAGTTTGTTAGAAATAACAGTTGTTGGCAGTAGTAGCGATCAAGATAGCGATCAAGTAAACGACCAAGATGAAACTTGTGTGAAACGGCTTCTTGCCATACTTGGAGAAGATACATTATCGGCGGTGGAAATCATGGAACGTCTTGGACTTTCCCATAGGCCGACTTTCCGAAAGAATTATCTAAATCCAGCATTGGAGAAACTGTTTATTGAACGGACAATTCCGGATAAACCTAACAGTAAAAACCAAAGATACAGGAGGAGAAAATGATGAACATAGAACTGAGAATACCGACAGAAGCGGATAAAGAAGGACTGAAAGCTTTGTGCAATGCCGTTGACAGAAGATATCTTGCGGACAGGCTGCCATATCCTTATACGGATGAGGACGCGGACTGGTGGATCCGCATGGTCGCAGAGAACGAAGGGAAGTCCGGAAATTGGCGCGTGATATATGTGGACGGCAGACTGGTTGGAAACATTTCTATTGAAAAGAAATCCGATGTCTATCGAAAAGACGCAGAGATCGGCTACTGCCTTCTGACGGAATACTGGTCCCGTGGGATCGCGACGGAGGCCGTAAAACGAATATGCAGGACCGCCTTTGACGGATTGGACATTCTTCGAATCACGGGCCTGTATTATGAACCGAATACGGGTTCAAAACGCGTTTTGGAAAAGACTGGTTTTGTATATGAGGGTACAATGAAAAATGCCGTGGTAAAGAACGGCGGGGTTTACAACCTGTGCATCATGGGACTCTTAAAGGAAAACTAAATATTTGTTCCGTTGGCCTGGGAGGAACCCAGATAGGATAAGTATTTCATCAAGTCCGCTTTGCCTGATTTGTTGAGCTTTCTCAGGCTGATCAGAACATCTTTCAGCTGGACTCCCTGAACAAAAGTAGCGTTCAGGTCATACGAACCGGCGCGCTCCGGCTCCATTCCGAGGATATAGTCGGTGCTTACGTTGTACAGTTTGGCCAGATTCACTACATGCCTGGAAGGGAGTTCCCGTTTATCCAGTTCATAATAGGAATATGCCTGTTGGGATATGCCGAGGTAGTCTGCGACCTGTCTTTGCTTGAGGTGGCTTTCTTCCCGTAGATTCTTGATCTTAACATGAACGTTTGTCAATGCAATTCCTCCTTACTTCTGTTCGTTGTGTCGTTCGATGTGGAAATAATAGCACAAGGATTTATAATTTGCACACAATAACAACGAAAAAATGTATATAAATATTTTGGCAAAATTAAAATATGTATACCGAGCCAAAAGGGAAAACGAAGGTGGGAAAATGACAATGGCCGAAATAGTTATAAAATAATATATTTCTTCTATTGAGATTCATGAAGTGGAATGGTAGAATAAAAAGAAACGATTACAAATGAAAAGGATTGGTCAAGGATGGTATCGTTTACCGGTTTGGAGTTTCTTTTCCGATTTTTTCCGGCGTTCCTCGCCGTTTATTATATAACGCCAAAAAAATACAGGAATACTACGCTGCTGCTTGGCAGCATTATATTTTATGCCGTGGGGGAGCCGTACTATGTGCTGCTTCTTCTTGTCATAGTATGGCTGAATTATTTTTTTGCAAAAAAAATATATTCCTGCAGGGATACCCGAAGGGGGAAAAAATGCCGGAAAGACAGACTTGTTACGGTGCTTGCTTTGGATATCGGGCTGCTGGTGCTTTTTAAGGCGCTGGGCGCTTTTGCAGGGAGCAGCATACTTCCCCTTGGATTGAGTTTTTACACTTTTAAAATGATATCCTTTCAGGCAGACGTATTCCGGGGAGAAATGAAAGAACTGCCAACTTTTAAAAGGACGGCAGTTTATTTTACGATGTTTCCCCAGATCGTATCCGGCCCGATTATGCGTTTTAACGAAGGAAGCTTTCTCATGGAAGAAAGGGAGTACTCCTGGGAAAAACTGGAGGAGGGGCTGCAATATTTTGTGGCGGGTCTGGGAACGAAAGTGCTGCTGGCGGACAGACTGGCAATTTTATGGAAAGATATTCATATGATAGGATATGAGAGTATATCTACCCCGCTGGCCTGGCTGGGAGCGGCGGCTTATTCCATGGAGCTGTATTTTGACTTTTGGGGGTATTCCCTTATGGCATCGGGCATTTGCGTGATGCTTGGCTTCCCGTTTGTTAAAAATTTTGAACATCCTTATGCTTCGAAAAGCGTCAGCGAGTTCTGGAGGCGGTGGCATATGACGCTTGGCAGTTTTTTCAGGGACTACGTTTATATCCCGCTGGGCGGAAGCCGGGGAGGTATGCCGGAGACGCTTAGAAATCTTCTGGCGGTATGGGTTTTAACGGGGCTCTGGCACGGAGGGAGCCTGAATTTTGTGCTTTGGGGCCTGGCATTATTTTTGCTGATCGCGGTGGAGAAGATCGGGCTTGGAAAATTATTTACCAGATTTCCCTTGATCGGAAGGTGCTACACGCTTTTCCTGATACCGGTGACATGGGTGTTTTTTGCGCTGACGGATCTGGGCCAGCTTGGCCTGTATCTGGAGCGGTTGTTTCCTTTTGCGGGAGGGGGGATCGCCGTCAACGCTAACGATATATGGAAGTATTTGGGAATGTATTGGCATTACTTGCTGGTGGGAGCGCTTTGGTGCATCCCGTCCGTTTCGCGTTTCCTGCAAAAACGCAGAAAGCATCCGCTGGTGGTGTTGCTGACGGTGGCGGTTTTTTGGCTTTCTGTTTATTGCCTGGTGAGCATGGAAAACAATCCTTTTGCTTATTTAAAATTTTAAGATTATTTGAACCTGAGATAAAGCGAGCGCAGCTATGAGAATAATAAAATGGATAAAAAAATGCCCGGTTTTCCTGCTTTTGGTGATAAGCGGCCTTGCCCTTACGCTGACAGGGGCGGCCGGCAGATTTTCAATATATAAAGATTATGAATTCGACCCGATAAAGAGGCCGTTCCTCGCCCTTGTGATGGAAGGCGCGGGAAATGGGACGGCGCCCTGGGAGATCGCAGGGCATATAGGAATGGGGGCCGGTGAATTCCCGGGCCGGTTGTTCGCCGTATTCCAAACCGGGGACGAAGGGCAGAGCATCGATGATATAGAGGGGAAGAAGGCAGAGGAGGCTGTCTCCCTTTCGTCTGATTTGGAAGAGGAAACTTTGCCGGAAGACCCGGCCATGGACGAAAATTCCGATCCTGAAGAAAACGAAACGGAGGAAGAGACGGCTTCCCCAATACAAAGCGAGTTTCCTGATGAAGCCGGTGAAGATCTGCCCGGCGGTACGGAGGAGGGAAAAACTTATGAATTCGGGACAGTGACGGAAGATTATTTTGACGATGCGGCGTTTATCGGGGATTCCAGGACGGTAGGTTTGTTTGAATATGGAGGGCTGGAAGAGCGGGCCGATTTTTATGCAAAAATATCCCTGACAATATATAATGTATTTTCCGAATTGCTGGCGAAGGAAGAGGGAACGGGAAAAAAGATCACGGCGGAGGAGGCGTTGTCGCAGAAACAGTACGGCAAAGTCTATTTGATGCTGGGAATCAACGAATTGGGAACGGGAACGACGGAAACCTTTATGGAAGAATATAAGGCTGTGGTGGAACGGATTCGGGAACTGCAGCCGGATGCGGTGATTTTCGTAGAAGGGATTATGAAAGTGACAGCGAGCAAGGATGCGGAAGACCCGATTTTTAACAACAAAAATATTGAGGAAAAGAATGCGGCCATCGCGGAGCTGGCGGACAACCAAACTATTTTTTATATCGATGTAAACGAAGCGGTATGTGATGCGGAGGGAAACCTGAATGCGGAATATACGATAGACGAAGTGCATTTAAAGGCAAAATATTACGAGATATGGAAACAGTTTTTGCTGGAACACGGAATTGAGCGGTAAGGAAGCGGCAATACTATACATCATATGAGAAGAATTTTGAAAGCGACAGGAAGGAGCTGTGTATAGTATGAGCCAGGAAAAAAAGGAAACATGTATCTTAGGAAAGCAAAGCATAGAATTGAAAAATCCCGTTTATATCAGGGAGAGCGCCAGCGTGGTAGGAACGAAGGAAGGACAGGGGCCTCTGGCGGAGCTTTTTGATATGATCGGGCAGGACGATATGTTTGGCTGCGATTCCTGGGAAGAGGCGGAAAGCAGTCTGCAAAAAGACGCCGTTTATCTGGCCCTGGGGAAAGCGGGGTTAAAAAAAGAGGATATCCGTTATTTGTTTGCAGGAGATTTGCTGGGGCAGTCCATCGCCAGCAGTTTCGGACTGGCGAGTTATGAGATTCCCCTTATTGGTCTGTATGGAGCCTGTTCGACCTGCGGCCTTTCGCTGAGCATGGGAGCGATGGCGGTGAACGGAGGTTATGCGGAACAGGTGGTTTGTGTAACGTCCAGCCATTTTGCCAGCGCGGAAAAGGAATTTCGCTTTCCTCTCGGATATGGGAATCAAAGGCCCTTGTCCGCATCGTGGACGGTGACGGGCAGCGGGGCTTTTGTATTAAGCAATACGGAAGGGGAGCGGTCCAGAGCAAGGATCACCGGGATAACGACGGGGAAAATTATGGATTACGGGCTGAAAGACTCGATGAATATGGGAGCGTGTATGGCTCCGGCGGCCTGTGATACGATTTATTGGAATTTAAAGGACTTTGGGAGAAGGCCTTCGGATTATGATAAGATTATTACCGGGGATTTGGGGAGCATAGGGCGTCAGGCGCTGATTGATCTTCTGAATGAAAAAGATGTGGATATCGCAGGACAGCATATGGACTGCGGGATTGAGATTTACGATGCAAAAGAACAGGATACCCATGCAGGAGGAAGCGGCTGCGGCTGCAGCGCTGTTACCCTGTCGGCCTATGTCTTAAAAAAGATAGAAGAGGGTACGTGGAAAAGAGTCCTCTTTGTGCCGACAGGGGCGCTGTTGAGCAAGACAAGCTTTAACGAAGGACAGACAGTACCGGGGATCGCCCACGGGTTAGTCATCGAAAGCTGCGGTTAGTTCCTGCTCATTCCGGCGTGGGGAATATTCGTATATTCCGCGATATCCCGGTTCAGCGTGACGAGATCGCTGACGTTCAGGTCATGTACGGAAGAATGGCCGGTAGTTCTGGCGAACATTTTTAATTCTTCCAGAGAGACGTTGAGGAAGTTAGCGACTCTTTGAGCCGCCGCATCCACTTTCAGCCGCGCCCGGAGTTCCGGTTTTTGCGTGGCGATTCCTACGGGGCAGTTTCCAGTTCCGCAGATTCTGTATTGCTGGCAGGCCGCCGCGATGAGTCCGGCGCTGGCGATGGCAACGGCATCCGCGCCCATAGCAAGAGCCTTCGCAAAGTCAGAAGATACCCGAAGTCCGCCCGTGATTACAAGGGAAATATCCGAATGGACGGAGTCCAAATATTTTCTTGCCCGATGCAATGCAAAAATGGTCGGAACGGAGGTGGATTCCCGGAGCAGGAGCGGGCTGGATCCGGTAGCGCCTCCCCGTCCGTCGATCGTAATAAAGTCGGGGTCGGCATATACGCAGTGTTCCAGATCGCGTTCGATCCGTCCGGCCGCTATTTTGATGCCGATGGGTCGTCCGCCGGAAAGCTGGCGGAGGGTATCCACCGTTTTTTTCAAATCTTCTTTCGAATTGATCTCTTCAAACCGGCTGGGGCTTTGAATGTCATCGCCCGGATTTTTTCCACGGAGAGCGGCGATTTCGGGAGTTACTTTTTCTCCCGGAAGATGTCCTCCCATGCCGGGTTTTGTCCCTTGACCGATCTTGATTTCGATAGCGTCCGAAGACTTCAGGTTTTCATCGGTCACGCTGTATTTATTTGGAATATATTCAAAAATATACTTATAGGCCGCCTGCTTTTCTTCGGGAAGGATGCCGCCTTCTCCGCTGCACATAGCGGTTTTGGCCAGGGCGCTGCCTTTGGCCAGGGCTACCTTGATTTCTCTGGAAAGCGCTCCGAAGGACATATGGGAAATATAGACGGGGCTTTCCAGCACCATAGGTTTTTGCGCATGCTTTCCGATGACGGTTCGTGTACTTACAGGATCCGAGTCAAGAAGAGGAGCCGGATTTAACTGAGCGCCAAGAAAGAGAACATCGTCCCAGCCCGGCATAGCCATTTTTGTTCCCATCGCTCCGTCGATGCTCTTTCCCGTTACCGCTATCTCGTGGATCTCTTCCATATAACGGCTGTTTTTATCATGCCGCATATACTGGGGATCATAAGCAAGCTCTCCCTGGGGGGAACTCTCTTCCTGTGGAGTCTCATCCCCAACCTTTTCAAATTTGGAAACCGGCTGTTTGCAAACCGGGCAGCAGTCCAGCTCCGATAATTTTTTTCCCTCTTTGTCTTCGTCAAAGACAGCGCCGCATACGGCGCATTTGTAAATTGCCATAAAAAATCCTCCATATGTATTAAAACCATTTTATCTGTATTAGAAACATTCTAAAATATTTCTTTCTGCTTTGTCAAGGATGGAGGGGGAGGGGAAATTAATTTTTTAAGCCGGAAATGGGAAGGGAGGAAACGGAGCTGGGGAACAGGCGGCGGACGGGGAGGAACGGCGGTTGCGTCCGGCTGATCCTCTTTTATCGGAATATTTAGAAAATCCATTTTTCGAAGCCGGCACGGAAAACCATATTCCACCCGCCCCCGCCGTTCTTCCCCGCCCTTTCTCCCCGTCCGCCGCCCGCTCCGCAATTCCATAGTCCGATCCAGCCCATCCGTCAGAAATCTATTGAAAAAAGTGGAAAGTGCTAGTAAAATAAAGTGCGGTAGGATATGCGGATGCGGCATGGAGGATGGTTATGAGGGAAATGGAGTTTAAGATGGAAAGACAGGGTCTTCTGAAGGAGGGGGATCGGGTGACGGTAACGGAGGGCGTTCTTCCAAGCAATTATTATTATACCATTGATCCGGCGCTGGCCATGTCCGGCAATTATCCTTTTCGGGAACGGATGCTGGCAAGGGAAGGAATTGTCAGAGAGATTTTGGAGAAGGAAAGAGGATTTTATGTCATAGCAGAGTTTGATGAATAACCGACAGGGTATGGATGAAGTTGACTGATCATACGAGAAAAGAGAAAAAGGGAGGAATACAACATGAAAAAAGTAATATCCACACAAAAGGCGCCGGCGGCGATCGGGCCATATTCCCAGGGGATTGTGGCAGGTCCGTTTTTATACGCTTCGGGTCAGATTCCCATCGATCCGGCGACGGGGGAGATCAAAGGGGAGGATATCCTGGAACAGACGGAACAAGTCATGAAGAACGTGGGGGCGATTCTGGAAGAAGCGGGCTATCGTTATGAAGATGTGGTAAAGACCACATGCTTTCTGGCGGATATGGGTGATTTTGCGGCGTTTAACGGTGTGTATGAAAAATATTTCACGGGGAAACCGGCAAGAAGCTGCGTGGCAGTAAAACAGCTTCCTAAAAACGTACTCTGTGAAGTGGAAGTGATTGCATATCATGAATAATATTGTATTGATCGGTATGCCGGGAGCCGGGAAAAGCACGGTAGGAGTAGTGCTGGCAAAGTGCCTCGGTTATCGTTTTGTGGACTCGGATCTCGTGATTCAGGAAAAAGAGGGCAAGCTCCTGCATGAGATTATGGAAGAGCGGGGAACGGACGGATTTCTCGCGGTGGAAAATGAAATCAACGCCTCCCTGGAGGCGGAGCGGAGCGTAATCGCTACCGGGGGAAGCGTAATTTACGGAAAAGAAGCCATGGAGCATTTGGGAAGAATCGGAACCCTTGTGTATTTAAAGCTTTCCTGTCCGGCGGTGGAGGAACGCCTCGGGGATCTGAACGAAAGGGGTGTGGCGGTTCGGGAAGGGCAGACTTTGAGGGATTTGTATGAGGAAAGAATTCCCTATTATGAAAAGTATGCCCGGATTGTCATAGATTGCGAAAATAAGATGATAAAGGATATTGCCGCGGAAATTATTTCGGCAGCCGCCGCACGGGAACAGGAGGATAGGCACCAATGAAAAAAATGGCGATTGGCAGCAGTCTGCTGCTGTTTCTGGCCGCCTGTATATGGGGCGTTGCCTTTGTGGCCCAGAGCGTGGGCATGGAATATATGGGGCCTTTTACTTTTAACGGAACCCGGTTTCTGATCGGGGGCACGGTGCTTCTGCCCCTCGTCGCTATCAGAATAAAGAAGAAGAAAAATACGCCGGAAGAGATTCCGGCGGCGCTTACGTGGAAAGGCGGGATCTACTGCGGACTGGCCATCTGCTTTGCTTCTTTGAGCCAGCAGATCGGCATCATGTACACTACGGTAGGAAAAGCAGGATTTATTACAACGCTGTATATTATTATCGTACCCGTGTTAGGGCTGTTCCTGCACAGGAAAGTGGAGGGAAAGGTCTGGAAGGCAGCGCTGGTGGCAGCGGCTGGAATGTATCTGCTTTGCATAAACGAGAGTTTTTCTATTGGGAAGGGGGATGCTTTGGTCTGCCTCTGTGCCGTTATTTTTTCGATACATATTCTGGTGATCGATCATTTTTCACCGAAAACCGACGGAGTAGCCCTTTCCTGCATCCAGTTTTATACGGCGGGTCTTATCTGCATATTGGGGGCTTTTTTGTTGGAGGAACCGTCTTGGAACCAGATTTTCAGCGGGATTGTTCCGCTGCTGTATGCGGGCGTGATGTCCTGCGGGGTCGCGTATACGTTACAGATCATAGGGCAGAAAAACCTGGATCCGACGGTAGCCTCCCTGATCCTCAGCCTGGAATCCGCCGTTTCCGTACTGGCCGGGTGGTTCATACTGGGGCAGGCTTTGACGGTGAAGGAATTATTTGGATGCGCCCTTGTATTTGCGGCGGTGATCTGGGTGCAGATGCCGTCCCCGTCCGCACGTATAAGCCGTAAATATAAACCAAAGAATGAATAATTTATGAAAAAAAAAGAGATAATAGTGTCATGCGAAAGGAATGATAAAATGGGATCCGGGGATCCTGGAAAATATAGGAGGTTTGCATGGACTATTTGAATGCGTTTTGGGTAGGAGGGCTGATTTGTGCCCTTGTGCAGATATTGATGGAAAAGACGAAAATGATGCCGGGAAGAATTATGGTTCTTCTCGTCTGTCTCGGCGCGGTCATAAGCGCGTTTGGCATTTATGAGCCATTCCAGGAATATGCGGGCGCCGGCTCTTCCGTCCCGCTGCTTGGATTTGGAAATGTGCTGATGAAAGGGGTCAGGGAAGCGGTGGACCAGTCCGGCTTTATCGGGATATTCCAGGGTGGATTTAAGGCAGGAGCGGTCGGGACATGTGCCGCATTGGTATTCGGGTATCTGGCAAGTTTGATTTTTAACCCGAAGATGAAAAAATAAAAGGCGGAGGCTCAGATTTCTTCCCAGGAAATTCCGCGTTTATCCATAAACTTGCGGAACGCATCGTCCCAGAGCTGCTCCGGCGTTCTGTCCATGAGAAAGGTATTGGTGGAAAGGCCGGTCGCCAGTATGGCGTTTGTCCCGTCGAACCGTATGGTGAGGGCAAAGTATTTGACGAGGCTTCCGTTGTCTTGGAAACCGCCTTTTTCCAGGATCTGCTCCATATGGCGGGGAAGGAGGAGCAGTACAAATTGGAAGCTCAGCGGCGTGCGTTTTCCTTTGATCAGCTGGAAGCAGAGAGGACGGATCTCCTTCCATAAAGAAAAATCATAAGGGCAGAGAGACGGATCCTCCTGCTCTTCTTTTGTGTAAAAATTTTTTCGTATATGTCCGTCAATTTGGAATGCATTGGCGGTAACGATAGTCCCCTCTTCCAGCAGGAAGCCGTCGAAGTCGTCGGAAAGGAGCAGTTTATTCATGAAATCTTTGAGATTGGATATTTGATAGGTTTTCATAGGTTCCTCTTTTATCTGTCTTTTTGGTTTTTGTTGTTCCGGTTTGGGATGGCAGCCTCTTTTTACTTCTCCCTATTAGAGTATATGAAAAGCATAAAGATAGCAAGGGTTTTCAAAGACGGGAAAGTAAAAATTGATTTCCGTGGAAAAACAGAAAACCCTCTTTACAATAAACAGTTAATTGTGTTATCATAAGTAGTAATTAAAACCACATAGAACGGTAATAAATATGATTGGTTTACACATACTGAAAAAGTATACTATTTAGGGAAAGGCACGGTTGCGGAAATGAGTTATAAGATCATATTGGACAGTTGTGGGGAACTGCCTCCCAAGTATAAGGCAGACGAAAGATTTGAGATCGTTTCATTGGGCATAGAAGTGGGAGATTATCAGATCATGGATGACGAGAATTTTAACCAGAAGGAATTTCTCGCAAAGGTGGCGGCATGCCCGAAATGCCCGAAATCTTCCTGCCCTTCCCCGGAGAGCTATATGGAAGCATGCCATTGCGATGCGGATCATGTGTATATCGTAACCCTGTCTTCTAAGTTGAGCGGCAGTTACAACAGCGCCGTATTGGGAAAAAATCTGTATCATGAAAAATACGGGGATAAGGATATCCATGTATGTGATTCCCAGTCCGCCAGCTGCGGGGAGACTCAGATCGCGTTCCGGGCGATGGAGATGGAAGAAGAAGGGCGTTCTTTTGAGGAAATTGTCAAAGAACTGGAGAAATTCAGAGATGGCCTTAAGACTTTTTTTGTATTGGATAATCTGGAGACGCTCAGGAAGAATGGGAGATTGTCCGGCGTGAAAGCGCTGGTAGCCACGACGTTGAGCGTGAAACCGCTGATGGAAGGCCAGAAGGGCGAGATTGTACAAAGAGGCCAGGCTATCGGCATCAAGAAGGGGCTGGCCAAATTGGTGGATACACTGGTAAAAGAAGCGGTGGATACGGAAGGGAAAAAATTGATGATTACCCATTGCAACTGCCCGGAAAGGGCGGAACTGGTAAGAGACGCGATATTGAAGGACATCCGCGTAAAGGATGTGCTGATTATGGATACCGCGGGGATCAGCAGCATGTATGCGAATGACGGCGGGGTGATCGTAACGCTGTAAAAAGCAACATCGTAACGCTGTAAAAAACAACACCGTCTGGTTATTATGAATCTATGGAAAAAGAATGGAGATGGAAAGTATCCCGTCAAGGAAGCGGACGGCGATCTTTCCATTCATTTTTTCTGTCAGTTCCCTGGCGATGGAGAGGCCGAGACCGGTGGATTGTCCGGCGGATTCTACGGTATAGTAGCGATTCAGTAATTGCATGGCCTGTAGTTCATTTAAGCCGGAAGCATGATTGGAAAAGAGGATTTCGCCCTCTTTTGATAAAGAAACAGTCAGGTCGCCGTCACTGTATTTCATGGCGTTGCTGATTAAATTGGCGAAGATACGGGAGAGGGCGCTCCTGTTCAGGGAACGGACGATCTTTTCTTCCGGCATGATGATCCGGGGGGAAATCTTACACCCTTTCAGGGCGGCGTAATAGGAAGAAATGGTTTCTTCCAATACGCCGTTTATATTGACCTCTTCCAAAGGAACTTCATCGATAGAAGATGCGGCCGCGAAATATCGGAAAAGCTCCTCGGTTAGTTGCTTTAAAATACCGGTTCGCTCCTCGACGATGGAAAGATAGCGGCGTATGTCCTCAGGATCATCGGTTTGCCGGAGCAGATCAAGATAGCCGCAGACGGCGGTCAGAGGAGTCCGCAAGTCATGGGAGATATTGGCAACGGCCTCCGTCAGTTCCATATTGCCCTGGCGGAACCGGAGCTGTTCGGCGCGGAGCCGGCGCAGCTGCTTGTTGATATCGGAAGCCAGCTGGCGCATATGTTTGTCGCGGCAGGATACGGAGATAAGCGTATTGGTATCTTCCGCAAGCTTTTCGGCAAACTGGGCGATGATCTCCCGTGCCGCTTTTTTCATAAAATATATTTTCATGCCCATTGCCGATAGAACGGCAAAGAGGATGCCGATGCAAGCCCATAATAAATATGTCATAGCCAAATCTCCAATCAAAATTAGTTGATGTTTTCCCGGTAAAAGACATATATGCCGGTTCCTGTAACGACGGCGGCGATGAGAATGGAATAGAAAGACATTTTCCATAAATTGTCTGCCGACAGGGTGCATAGTTGCATTGCCTGATTTCCGGGAAGGAAATCATGGAGGAACTCGTAAACCTGGCGTTTAGTTCCGCTGACATACCAGGGGTTTGGCGTGGGGGGAGCGCTTTCTGCTTCCGAAGTTTCCTCCGTTTCGAAGTAATATGCCTGGTCGTATTCCGGTTCTTCCAGCCTTGCGCGGATATAAGCCCCGAAAAATAAAAAGATAAATACGCCTAAAATGCAAACTGTCGCTGTTGCGGCTTTATTTTGGCACAGCATGGCGGCCGCTGTGCAGATAGAGGTAAAAGCGACGGCCAGTATGAAAATGGTGCCGATATGCCCGAGAACAATGGGAAAGGCAGCATCGGAAAAAAAGCCGAGCAGAGGGATACCTATACACAGACTGGAAATAAGGTATGCGAGGCACATAAGAAAAATGGCTGCGATGGAAACGATCAGGAAAGAAAAATAGACCGCTGTCCGGGAATGCCCGGCAATCAGTTTGTTTCTCATGGTTCCGTCATTGTATTCCGTTCCGATAAACAGACTACAGAAAACGGAAGAAAGGATCGCCATAAAAAAAGCATAGAGGCAGAAACCTGATTCGAGGGAAATGGTATAACCGTATTTTTTCATAGTGATAAAGTTTGAGAGCGGCACTATAATTCCTATGGCAAACATGTAAAGGATGCCGATTCGGAAAGAGATATCTTTTTTTAACCGGGAAAAGTTAGCCGATAATAATTTATTCATGTGTTTTACCTCCTATCAGACTCATATAATAGCTTTCAAGGCTTTCTTCCCGCTCATGAATGGAAAGGACTTCACAGCCTTTTTCGGACAGCGGCAGAATTAATTTGGTAATAGTAATTTTAGAAAATATTTCGGCCTGGGTATCGGAAAGAATATGGTATTCCAGCCCCATTTGATCTGCCGCCAGAGCAAAGGCCCGGATGTCGGATACTTCCAGACAAAGGCATTTGCGGCAGGTGCGGTCCAGATCTGCGGCGCTGATTTCTTTGACAATATGTCCGTTGTCGATAAATCCGTAGTGGGTGGCCAGGCGGGACAGTTCATCCAGGATATGGCTGGAGATCAGAAAGGTGATCTGCCTTTCTTTGTTCAGTTTTAAAATCAATTCCCGTATTTCGACGATGCCTTGCGGATCAAGGCCGTTGGCCGGTTCGTCCAGAATAAGAAAGTCGGGATTTCCGCAGAGGGCGATGGCGATGCCAAGCCGCTGCCTCATGCCGAGAGAAAAATGCTTTGCTTTCTTTTTCCCTGTGTTGTCCAAACCTGCCAGTTTTAAGATTTCGCCGATGCCGTCAAAAGAGGGCAGACCTAAAATGCGGTACTGTTCCTCCAGGTTTTCTTCCGCTGTCATATGAAGATAGATGGACGGCGTTTCTACTACCGCTCCGATTCTCTTCCGGACTGTTTGGATCGATTCTTCCGTATTTTCCGTTCCATATAAGGCATAGCTGCCGGAAGTGGGAGTTTGTAAGCCGCAGATGAGCCGGATCAAGGTCGTTTTGCCGGAACCGTTTTTTCCGACAAAGCCATAGACCGCTCCTTTTGGGACGTGCATGGAAAGATTTTTTAATGCCTGGAAGCGCTTATAGCTTTTGCTGATGGCATTGACAGTTAATACATAGTCCATAATAAAAGCCTCCTTATCGTTGATACATGTATTGTATCCCCTTTTTGTTAAGAAAGCTGTTAAGGGAAAAGTAAAGAAATTGTAAAGATTTGCCGTCAATTCTCAGTTTCTTTCATCTTGAAGCCGATTCCCCAGACCGATTCGATATAATCCTGTCCGCCGGCATCCCGGAGTTTTTTCCTTAAATTGCTGACATGCACCCGCAGGGAGCTTTCCACGCAATCGGGAGTATCCTCGCTGATTTTTTCCAGGAGCAGGGATTTGGTAATGACTTGGGAGGGATGGGACATGAGCAGTTTTAAAATCGCAAATTCCGTTTTGGTAAGTTTGACAGGAAGTCCGCATACGGTAGCCCTATGGGTGTCGGCAGACAGCGAAATATCCGAGAATTCCAACAGGGAAATTTTTCCGGAAGGAGAAAAGTTCCGAAGCTGTACGGCGATTCTGGCAAGCAATTCCTTGGTATCGAAAGGTTTTGTAACATAGTCCGCCGCGCCGTTTAGCAACAGGGATACTTTATCCTCCGTTTCGGCTCTGGCGCTGACGACAATCACGGGTATTCCTTCTATTTCAGACAGAAGTTCCCGGCCGTCCAGGCCAGGGAGCATCAGGTCCAGAAGAATAAGGTCGGGCTTTTTGCGTTCTAAAACAAACAGAGCCTCCGTTCCTGAATAGGCGCGGAGAACCTGGTAGCCTTCTTTTATCAGTGCTTCTTCCAGCATGTTTCCTATATTTACGTCGTCGTCAATCACAAAAATGCTCTTGGCATTTCCCATGTTTTTCATATCGGCCCTCCGTGGATAGGGTTACATGATCTGAATCTGTACGGAATGAAGGATGGCATAAATAAGGGCTATTTGCAGAAAAAGAATAGCCGGCATGCCATAAACAAAGTACCAATGCCTTGTTTTATGGCGGAAAGCATACATGCCGGTGATGCTGCCGATGCTTCCGCCGATGATTGCAATGATAAATAAGGTGGATTCGGGAATCCGCCAGAGATGCTTCTTCGCCCGGTATTTATCAAGCCCCATAAGAAATAAGCCGATCAGGTTTACTGAGGTAAAATATGCGACTAGCAAAGTGATAACGTTCATATGGATAACCATTCCTTTTCGTTTGTTCTTTTTAGGGCGCTTATGATCTGCCGTGGCTTTTTATTTCTTCTGTGTTCCCTGGGCTTCCTGCATTTTCATGGCGCGGACTTTGCAGGAAAGGCCGAAAAGGTTGATAAAGCCTTCCGCGTCGTGATGGTCGTACAAGTCGCCGGTGGTAAAGGAGGCAATGCTTTCATTATATAAAGAGTACGGGGAAGTAGTTCCGGCTTTTATAATGTTGCCTTTATAAAGCTTGAATTTTACTTCGCCGGTTACATAGCGCTGTGTGGATTCGATAAATGCCTGTACCGCCTCCCGCAAAGGAGTGAACCATTTGCCTTCATAAACAATCTGTGCCAGTTTATTGCCCATATCTTCTTTGAGGGCATAAGTATCCCTGTCCAGAATGAGTTCTTCCAGCTGCTGGTGGGCTTCGTAAAGGATCGTTCCGCCGGGAGTTTCATATACGCCGCGGGATTTCATGCCGACCACGCGGTTTTCCACGATGTCCACGATGCCGATCCCGTGTTTTCCGCCCAGGGCGTTGAGTTCGCGAATGATATCGGCTGTTTTCATTTTATGGCCGTTGATGGAAACGGGTATTCCTTTTTCAAAGGCCATGGTAACGTATTCTCCCTCTTCAGGAGCTTTTTCCGGCGTCGTGCCGAGAACGAGGAGATGTTCATAATTCGGCTCGCTGGCCGGGTCTTCCAACTCCAGCCCTTCGTGGCTGATGTGCCAGAGGTTGCGGTCGCGGCTGTAAGAGGAATCCGCTGAAAAAGGCAGGTCGATGCCATGTGCCTTGCAATATTCGATTTCGGATTCGCGGGAGTCCATAGTCCATTTTTCATTTCTCCAGGCAGCGATAATTTTTAAGTCGGGAGCCAGGGCTTTGATGCCGAGTTCAAAACGGATCTGGTCGTTGCCTTTGCCTGTTGCGCCGTGGCAAATAGCGGAAGCGCCTTCTTTGCGTGCGATTTCCACCAGTTTTTTTGCGATGACCGGACGTGCCATGGAGGTGCCGAGAAGATATTTGTTTTCATACACCGCATGGGCCTGTAAACAGGGCATGATATACTCGTCACAGAATTCGTCGGTGACGTCTTCTATGTATAATTTTGCAGCGCCGCAGAATTTGGCCCTTTCTTCCAGACCATCCAGTTCCTCGCCTTGGCCGCAGTCTACGCATACGCAGATAACTTCATAATCGAAGTTTTCTTTTAACCAGGGAATAATGGCGGTGGTGTCCAGTCCGCCGGAATAAGCTAATACTACTTTTTCTTTCATGGATCTATGCCTCCCAATCTTTTTGTTTTTTTACTATAACAGGAAACTGCGCCATAAGGCGCGTGTATTCACAGGCCCGCAACGCGAACCTGCAAACAATATACAACATTATGAAAAGAAATGCAAGGGGGAGTCAAAAAAAATATTGCATATTATTCAGACATATAGTATATTTATACAATGAAAAAGGAATGGCAAAGGGATTGAGATTTTGCGGAAGAGAGTGTATGATTGGTATGCAGGTCATTGGGAAAGGATGGGTTGTGAGAATATTCTGACAAGATATTCCGTGAAAATCCAGTTGTACCGAACATTCCATCAAGCCCGGTAAAGCAGAAGCCAGTCGGGAACCTCCTGGCTTCTACGGTCTTGATTCCATGGTACAGAAGGATTTTCACAGAATATCTTGTCAGAATATTCGGCAAATTTATTGGTTTGGCAATGGCCTGTGTGTGGAGATATATGTAATATATAAGGTGTACGTGTGTAAAAAAATATATAAAGAAGGAAAAGGATAGAGGATGGTTGGGATGAAGACGAGAGTGTTTATTGATGGAAGTGAAGGGACTACGGGGTTGAGAATATATGAAAGGTTTGCGGGGCGGGAGGATATTGAATTGCTGCCGGTCGCTCCGGAGCTGAGGAAGGATATCGGGGAAAGGAAGAGGCTGATTAATTCGGCGGATGTGGTTTTTTTGTGTCTGCCGGATGGGGCGGCAAAGGAGTCGGCGGGACTCGTGGAAAATGAAAATGTCAGAATCATCGATACGTCTACGGCCCACAGGACTGCGGAAGGCTGGATCTATGGATTTCCGGAACTTTCTGTGGGACAGAGGGAAGCGATCGCCGGGGGGAGGCGGATCGCGGTGCCGGGCTGCCATGCGACCGGTTTTATTTCGCTGGTTTACCCGCTGGTTGCTTCTAAAGTATTGGCAGCGGATTATCCGTTTTCGGCATTTTCCCTTACCGGGTACAGCGGAGGGGGGAAGAAGATGATCGCTCAGTATGAGGCGGAGGGACGGGAACCGGAGCTGGATGCGCCAAGGGAGTATGCGCTTTCCCAGAATCATAAGCATTTGAAGGAAATGAAGGCAATAGCGGGATTGGCGAGGGAGCCGTTATTTTCGCCGATCGTAGCGGACTATTACAGCGGAATGGTGGTTTCCGTCCCGGTATATGGGGAATTCCTGCAAAGATATGCCGGTGCGGCAGGGCTGAGGGATTTTTTTGAAGAATATTATAAAGGGCAGAAATTTATTAAAGTGATGGCGGCTGGAGCGGAGGAAGAACTGGCCGGCGGCATGATGGCCGGCAATGGATGTTCGGGCTGGGACGGGCTTCGGATTTATGTGACGGGGAACGAGGAGCGGGCCGTGCTGACGGCTCAGTTTGACAATCTTGGGAAAGGGGCGTCGGGGGCGGCGGTGCAGTGCCTGAATCTGATGCTTGGATGCGAAGAGGGGAAAGGGCTGAATATATGATTCGGATGATGACGATCGAGGATTACGAAGGGGTGTATGCCCTTTGGATGAGCATTAAAGGATTTGCCATGCGGAGCATCGATGACTCGAAAGAGGGAGTGGAACGTTTCCTGGCGAGGAATCCGGAAACGAGCGTGGTGGCGCTGGAAGATGGAAAAGTCGTGGGGGCGATCCTTTGCGGGCACGACGGACGAAGGGGATGCATGTACCATGTATGCGTCCATGCGGATTACCGCATGAGAGGGATCGGAAAGGCGATGGTGGTGTTTGCCATGGAAGCGCTGAAGAGGGAAAAGATCAGCAAGGTTTCGCTGATCGCGTTTACCAAAAACGATGTGGGGAATGCATTTTGGAACCGGATCGGGTGGACAAAAAGGGAAGATTTGAATTATTATGATTTTGTGCTGAATAAAGAAAATATTGTGGCTTTTAACCAGTGAGAAGTGAAAGGAGCAAAAACAGCAATGAAAAAAATCGACGGCGGCGTGACCGCAGCGAAAGGATTTGAGGCAGCCGGAACGGCGGCGGGGATAAAATATAAGGACAGGAAGGACATGGCGGTTATTTACAGCCAGGTTCCGTGCAAGGCGGCAGGAGTTTTTACTTCCAATATAGTGAAAGCGGCCCCGGTGGTCTGGGACAAGAATGTAGTGGAACATTCCCCTTATGCTCAGGCGGTGGTCATCAACGCGGGGATCGCCAATGCATGTACGGGGGCGGCGGGATATGACTGCTGCAAAAAGACGGCGGAATGCGCGGCGGAAACGCTGGATATTCCTGCGGATGCCGTACTGGTGGCTTCCACCGGCGTGATCGGGATGCAGATTCCGGTGGAAAAGATAACGGCAGGAATCGAAGACCTTGCCCGGATCAAATCGGAGGGCAGAGAAGCGGCCGGGATGGCGGCGGAGGCCATTATGACGACGGACACGGCGTCCAAAGAGGCGGCTGTGCAGTTTGAAATAGATGGAAAAATAGTGACGCTTGGCGGTATGTGCAAAGGATCCGGCATGATCCATCCCAACATGTGTACAATGCTTGGGTTTGTAACGACGGATGCTGCTATTTCCAAAGAACTTCTCCAGGAAGCTTTGCGGGAAGATGTAAAAGACACTTTTAATATGGTTTCGGTGGACGGGGATACGTCTACGAACGATACGCTTCTCGTGCTGGCAAACGGTATGGCGGGCAATGAAGAGATTGTCAGCAAGGACGAACGGTATAACCGGTTTGTGGAAGCCCTCCATATAGTGAACGAAACGCTGGCAAAAAAGATGGCGGGGGACGGCGAAGGGGCGACGGCTCTTTTTGAAACCCGCGTGATCCATGCCAGAACGAAGGAAGAGGCAAGGGTTTTAAGCAAGTCCGTGATCTGTTCCAGCCTGACCAAAGCGGCTATTTTCGGGCATGATGCCAACTGGGGGAGGATTCTCTGCGCATTGGGTTATTCCGGCGTATCCTTTGACCCGGAAAATATCGAGCTGTTTTTTGAAGGGGAGGATAAGCGGATACAGATTTATAAAGATGGAACTGCAACGGATTACAGCGAGGAGGAGGCAACGAAGATCCTTGCCCTGCCGGAAGTGCGGGTAGTCGTGGATATGAAAATGGGGGACAGCGAAGCCCGTGCCTGGGGCTGTGACCTGACTTATGATTATGTGAAGATCAATGCGGATTACCGGAGTTAAATGAAAACATGCGCGGCCGCGCAGAAATGGAGGAAAAGATGGATAAGGATATGACGGAAGTGCTGAAGAAGGCGGAGGTGCTGATCGAGGCCCTGCCTTACATACAGCAGTTCAACCGTAAGATTATCGTGGTGAAATATGGCGGAAGCGCTATGAGCAACGAGGAATTACAGAAAAATGTGATCAAGGACGTGACTTTGTTAAAGCTGGTGGGATTTAAGCCGATTATCGTGCATGGGGGCGGAAAGGAAATCAGCCGGTGGGTCGGCAAAGTAGGGAAGGAGCCGCAGTTTGTCAACGGCCTTCGGGTGACGGATGAAGAGACGATGGAGATCGCGGAGATGGTTCTTTCGAAAGTAAATAAAAGCCTTGTGACGATGGTGCAGGAACTGGGTGTGAAAGCAGTGGGGATCAGCGGCAAGGACGGCGGCCTTCTGACGGTGGATAAAAAATATTCCGACGGCAGGGATATCGGTTTTGTAGGAGATATCAAAGAGGTAAATCCGAAGGTGCTTTACGATCTGCTGGAAAAGGATTTTCTTCCGATCGTTGCCCCGGTCGGGCTGGACGATCATTTTCATACTTATAATATTAATGCGGACGATGCGGCATGCGCGATTGCAAAGGCGGTCCATGCGGAAAAATTGGCGTTTCTTACCGATATTGAGGGGCTTTATAAGGATATTAACGATAAGAGTTCCTTTATTTCCAGGCTTGGGGCGTCCGAAGCGGAGAATTGGATCGAAGCGGGGTATATCGGGGGCGGCATGCTGCCGAAACTGGCGAACTGTACGGATGCAATCCGTCAGGGCGTAAGCCGGGTGCATATCCTGGACGGACGTATTCCCCACTGTCTGCTTTTGGAAATATTCACGAATCGGGGAATTGGAACCGCTATTTTAAGGGATGAGGATGTGACCGGGCAGAATCCGTAGGGTAAGGCAAACTTTTTTCCTTGTCCGATGACTGCATAAAAATGTGCAATGCACGAAAAATAGTAATGTATATGGAAGCGCAAAGGCCTTTATGATAGAATATCATTACTAAAAATCGTGTAATGCACAAAAATAGGAGGAAAGGCAGACAGAGATGATGAAAGAATATATAGAAGAAGCGGAAAAAGCCCTTCTTCATACATACAACAGATATCAGGTGGTATTGGACCGGGGGGACGGGGTGCATTTATATGATATCGAAGGGAAACGCTATCTGGACTTTGCTTCCGGCATTGCGGTTTTTGCCCTTGGGTATCATAACCGGGCGTATGACGACGCGCTGAAAGCCCAGATCGACAAGCTGATCCATACTTCCAATTATTTTTATAACGTGCCGGCCATAGAAGCGGCGAAAAAACTGAAAAAGGCTTCCGGCATGGATCGGGTATTTTTTACGAACAGCGGGGCGGAAGCGGTGGAAGGAGCCATTAAGGCGGCGAGGAAATATGCTTATTTGAAGGACGGGGCTGCGGATCATGAAATCATCGCCATGGAACATTCCTTCCATGGAAGGACGATGGGCGCTTTGTCGGTAACGGGCAATCCGGGTTACAGGGAAGCCTTCGGGCCGATGATCGGGAATATCCGCTTTGCAAAAATGAACGATTTCGACAGTGTGAAAAATCTGGTTACGGAAAAAACCTGTGCGATATTGTTTGAAACGGTGCAGGGTGAAGGCGGCATTTATCCTGCCGACAGGGAATTCATGGAGCAGGTGAAGGCGTTGTGCGAAGAAAGGGATATCCTGCTGGTTCTGGATGAGATTCAGTGCGGAATGGGACGCACCGGGGCGATGTATGCATGGCAGAAGTATGGGGTCAGGCCGGATATTATGACAACGGCCAAGGCTCTTGGCTGCGGCGTGCCGGTAGGGGCTTTTCTTATGACGGAACATGTGGCAGAGCGTTCCCTCACCAGCGGCGACCACGGTACGACTTATGGCGGCAATCCGCTGGCAGCGGCAGCGGTGAATAAAGTGCTTGATTTATTTGAGGAGAACCATATAATAGAAAATGTGAATGCAGTAGCGCCTTATCTGGAGGAAAAACTGGATGCTTTGGCGGAAAAATACGATTTTATAGAAGGAAGGCGCGGAACCGGGCTGATGCAGGGTCTGGTATGCAAAGGGCCGGTAGGGGATACGATAAACAAAGCGATGGAAAACGGACTGATTTTGATCAGCGCCGGGGCAAATATTATCCGTCTTGTGCCGCCTCTCGTCATTACGAAAGAAAATGTGGATGAAATGACGGCTATACTGGAAACATGCCTTCCGGCTTAGGAACGGTAAGTTAGGAGAAAATTATGGGTCTGAAAAGAAGACTTTTTACGGCGGCGGCCGTTGTCTGTGCGGCAGCGGCAGTAGCGGCGATCGGGCTGTCGGGAAAAACGGTCAGCCAGGAGCAGGAGGAAACGATTTTTAGCAAAAGTAAAGATACGATTTATTTTTGGTATACGGACGAGGCGCTGACCGATTATCTGGGCAGCGCTGCGGTAGCTTATGGGGAAAACCATGATGTGAGGGTGATTCCGGTGCTGACTTCCGGGCTGGAATATTTGGAAGAGATCAATAAGGCGTCTATTCAGTCGGAAAACCCGCCGGATCTGTACATTATCAGCAATGATTCCCTGGAAAAAGCTTTTCTGGCAGGGCTGGCATCCCCTTTGGAGGAAGAGGGCTGGAGTGAAATCAAGGAAGAATATCCCGATGCGGCCAGACTGGCCGTCACTTATAAAAATAAGACTGTCGGATATCCGTTTTATTTTGAGACAAGTTCTTTGCTTTATAACAGAACCTACCTGGAAGATTTTGCAAGGAGCCTGATTGAAGCGGAAAGGGATGCGGCAGAAGGGGAAGCGGCGATGGCCGAACTGGAAGAGGGCGGGCCTTTGGAAGAAGGGGAATCCGGGGAAGGCGGCGCGCCGGAAGACGGAGATATGCCGGATATCGATGCGGAGCCGGGGACGGGAGCGGATGACGAGGCCGGAATGCAGGAGCTGGTTGCGGAAAGGGTCAGGGAGATACTTCCTTCCACCATCGACGATATTTTAAATTTTGCGAATGAATATAATGCGCCGGAACAGGTGGAAGCGATTTTTAAATGGGATGTAACGGATATTTTTTATAATTATTTTTTTGCCGGGAATTATATGATCGTGGGCGGCGCTGCCGGGGACAACACGGCAAATATGAATATTTATAATAAGGATGCGATCGAATGCCTGAAAGTATATCAGGATCTGAACCAGTTTTTTTCTATCGATACAAAGGAGATCAGCTACGATAAAATATTGGATGATTTTATCGCAGGAAAGATCGTTTATACGGTGGCGACGACGGACGCGGTGGCGAAGCTGGAGGAAGCGAAGGAGAACGGAAGCTTTGCGTATGATTACAGCATTGCCCTCGTTCCCGACATCAATGAGGAGCTTTTGACGAGGAGCCTCTCGGTTACAAACTGCGTCGTGGTCAACGGTTATTCGGACAAGCAGGAAGCGGCAGAGGATTTTGCCCGGTTTTTAACTTGTGAATATACGGATACTTTATATGCGAGAACGGGAAAGGTGGCGGCCCGTTATGGCGTGGATTATGGGAATAACAATTTGCAGGAATTTGTGAACGAATATGAAATATCCGTACCGGTGCCGAAGATGGTGGAGACGAGCAATTTCTGGGTGGAATTGGAAATAGCGTTTGCACAAATATGGGACGGAGCCGACGCCAACGACAGGCTGCGGCAGCTTTCGGAAAAGATTATGACCCAGGTAACGGGAGAACCGTATACGGAAACGGTGATAGAAGAAGAGGAAGAAGCCGTGGAAGAGATCGAATATCTGGATGAGGAAGAACTGCGCCGGGAAGCGCAGGAAGGCGGGGAAGAAACGCAGTAAAACAGGAATTTTTTGAATACTTTCCAATCATATGGGCAAGATTATTAGAAAGAAAATAATAATTGGAGGACCCGTATGATTGGATTTTTTATTGCATTGTTATCAGGGGCTTTGATGAGCATACAGGGGGTATTTAACACGCAGGTGACAAAAACGTCGGGAATCTGGGTGGCAAATGCTTTTGTGCAGTTTACGGCTCTTTTGGTCTGCCTCGGCGTATGGCTGGCGACAGACCGGTCATCTTTTGGCTCTTTATTTCGGGTGGAACCGAAGTATATGCTGCTTGGAGGGGCGATCGGGGCGGTGATCACCTATACGGTAATTAAGGGAATGGAACTGCTGGGGCCGGCAAAAGCCGTTATGCTGATCGTGATCGCGCAGTTGATCGTGGCGTATATTATTGAACTTTTTGGCTGGTTCGGCACGGATAAACAGCCTCTGGAATGGCGCAAGGTGATGGGGATGGGGATCGCCATAGCGGGAGTTGTGATTTTTAAATGGAAATAGGACGAAAAGGCACTTGTAAAAGGAGGGTAATTACTTTACAATAAAATAACGAGTCGCATAGAGGGGTCTTCCGGTTCAGAAAGGAAACTATGCGGATGATGAAAAAAATTTTTACGAAAAAATATTTATGTATGGGGAAAAAAGTTCTGTTGCTGGCGGTTCTGGCCGGAATGCTGGCCGGGACGGCGGCTTGCAGCGGAAAGGAAACAGTTCTGCTGGAAACGGAGGATCTTGTCAGGATAGAAGGCGGGGAGCATCTTTCGGAGGATTTCTCCACGGAGGAGGATGCTGTGGAAGCGCCGGAACAGGTGGAGGAATCCACCTTGTTTGTACATATTTGCGGGGCAGTGGAAAATCCCGGGGTATATGAACTGCCCGTGGGAAGCAGGATTTATGAAGCCATAGAAGAAGCCGGCGGATTTACGCAGGAGGCCGCAGATGATTATTTGAATCTGGCATACAGGCTGGAGGATGGCTGGAAAATAGAAATTCCGGAGAGAAAAGGCTCCGGGGAGGAAAGCGGAGAGGCCGAAAAAGACGGGGAAGATGCGGCATACAAAGCGGCGGTCGTTTCCGGTATAGCGCCTGATGCCGGCGTTCGGGCAGGAGCCGTGACGGGGACGGAAGCAGGAACGGCGGGAGAAACGGACGGCGGATTGGTGGATATCAATACGGCGGCAAAGGAGGAACTGCTGACGCTGCCCGGAGTGGGAGAGAGCCGTGCGCAGAGTATTATTTCCTACAGGGAGAAAAACGGAGGCTTTTCCCGGATTGAGGATATTATGAGGGTAGAGGGCATTAAAGAGGGGATGTTTGCGAAGATGAAAGATAAAATTTGTGTCAGAGGTGTGCAATGAGTAAAAGAGTGCTGGTAGTTGACGATGAAAAATTGATCGTAAAGGGGATACGGTTCAGTCTGGAGCAGGACGGGATGGAAGTGGACTGCGCCTATGACGGGGAAGAAGCGCTGCAAAAGGCAAAGGAAAAAGAGTATGATATTATCCTGCTGGATGTGATGCTGCCCAAACTGACGGGGTTCGAGGTATGCCAGCAGATACGGGATTTTTCCAACGTGCCGGTAGTGATGCTTACGGCCAAGGGAGAAGATATGGATAAGATCCTCGGGCTGGAATACGGGGCGGACGATTATATCACGAAGCCGTTCAATATTCTGGAGGTGAAGGCCAGGATAAAAGCTATTATGCGCCGCACCAACCGGAAGGAAAAGACACAGGAAGAAGAAAAGATCATAGAAGGAAAAGATATGCGCCTGGACAGAGAAGGCCGGAGGGTATATATCAGCGGCAGGGAGATCAACCTGACAGCCAAGGAATTTGAAGTGCTGGAACTTCTTATGTTGAATCCCAATAAAGTATACGGCAGGGAAAACCTGTTGAAACTTGTATGGGGGAGCGATTATCCCGGCGATGTACGCACGGTGGATGTGCATATCAGAAGACTGAGGGAGAAGATCGAAACGAATCCAAGCGAACCGAAGTACGTACACACGAAATGGGGAGTCGGCTATTATTATGCGTAAAGAGATATTGACAGGCGGAGTCTGTGGATGAATATTAAAATCAAAAAGATATGGAATAATGTTAAGTTTTTCAGGAGCCTGAGAGCCCGCATTTTCATTATTGTTTTCCTGATCGGGATCATCCCCGGCATAGTGCTGCGCTATGGGATATTGGAAAATTATGAGGATCGTGCGATCAGCCTCAGGACTTCCGATATGCAGAACCAGTTGAATATCATAGCGAATCACCTGATCACCTACAATTATTTGGCAGATACGTCTTCGGAGGTAATCAGCGCGGAACTCGAACAGCTTTCCAACCTGTATGACGGGCGCGTGATGGTGATCAACTCCAGCCTGAAGGTGATCAAGGATACATACGGGACGAGCGAAGGGAAGACCGTTATCACGGAAGCCGTGATCAAATGTATGAAAGAAGCGGCCGGGGGTTCGAACTATGACAGCGAATACGGGTATATAGAGATTACGACTCCGATCATTGAGAATGTGCCGGCAGAGCAGGCCGCAGGCAACGGAAAGCCTTCGGATAAAGAAAAGCGGCAGGATGTGGTCAAGGGAGTGATGTTGACAAGCGTTTCTACGGACAGCATTAATACGACTTTGGATACTTTGAGCAGAAGGGCGCTGCTGCTGGAAATCATGATGATGATCGCCATTTTTGCCATTGCCCTTGTACTTTCCAATATATTGATGAAACCCTTCGAGCGTGTCGCAAAGGCGATCAGCGAAGTGAAGGAAGGATATAAGGATGAACCGATTTCGGTGCCGGATTATCTGGAAACCGAGCATATTGTGGATGCGTTTAACCAGCTCCAGAATCGAATGAAGGTATTGGATGCTTCCAGGCAGGAATTCGTTGCCAATGTTTCCCATGAATTGAAGACGCCCATTACTTCCGTGAAAGTGCTGGCAGATTCCCTGCTGGCGCAGGAGGATGCGCCGGCGGAGCTTTACAGGGAGTTTATGGTGGATATTACGGAGGAGATAGAACGGGAGGATAAGATCATCAACGACCTGCTGTCCATGGTAAAGATGGACAGGACGGTGGCCACGATGAATGTCAGCGTGGTGGATGTGAATGCTCTGACAGAAATTATTTTAAAAAGGCTGCGGCCGATCGCCAGAAAAAGGGATATTGAGCTGGTATTTGAAAGCAAAAGGGCGGTGACAGCGGAGGCGGATGAAGTAAAGCTGACGCTGATCATTACTAATCTTGTGGAAAATGCGATCAAATATAACCGGGAACAAGGATGGGTGAAGGTAGTCCTTGATGCGGACCATCAGTTTTTTACCCTTGATATTATGGATTCGGGGATTGGTATTCCCCAGGATGCTTTGGAACATATTTATGAAAGGTTTTACCGTGTGGATAAATCCCATTCCAGAGAGATCGGAGGTACTGGACTGGGGCTTGCGATCACAAGGAACGCGATTTTGATGCACAGGGGTTCCATCAAGGTATCCAGCGTGGAGGGAGAAGGAACGACGTTTATGGTAAAGATTCCTTTGAACTATGTGACGGCTTAGCAAAATATGGAGGATGGAATGAAAAAATCAGGACTGCTAGTTTGCCTGTTATTGAGCCTGTTTTTTGCGGTCTCCTGCGGAAGCGCGGAGGAGGCGGACAGAAGCCGGGTTTATAATATATATGTAATGAATAAGGACGAAACAAAACTGTCTGCCAACGAGTATGAGGTAAAGGGCGGGAGCCAGGAAGAGGTCATCGACGAATTGCTGGAACAGCTGACGACAACTCCTGAGAGGATGGAATATAAAGCGCCTCTTTCGGGCAGCTTTGAACTGCTCGGATATTCTTTGGACGGAGGGCAGCTCGTATTGAATTTCGATGAACGTTACCGCACTCTGCCGCCGACGACGGAAGTGCTTGCCCGTGCGGCGACAGTGCGTACTATGACGCAGGTGAAGGGCGTTGATTATGTCTCTTTCCAGATACGCTCCAATCCTCTTCTGGATATGTCGGGAAATGTGATCGGAAGTATGTCGGCCGATATGTTTATCGATAACACGGAAAGCGAAATGAATTCCAGGGAAAGGGTGAAGATAAGGCTTTACTTTGCGAATGCGGAAGGGGACAGACTGATAGAAACGAACAGGACGTTGGAATACAGCAGGTACAGCACCAATATTTCCATGGAAAGGCTGGTAGTGGAACAGTTGATCGGAGGGCCGAGCGAGCAGGTAAAAGATAAGGTATATCCAACGATGAACCCTGAGACGAAGGTAATCGGGGTGACATTGAAAGACGGAACATGTTATGTGAATCTGAGTGAACATTTTCTGACCCAGATTTATAATGTCAGTTCCGACGTAGCGATTTATTCCCTTGTCAATACTCTTGTGGAACTGCCTAATGTGGGGCGGGTGCAGATAGCGGTAAATGGGGATTCCAATGTGATGTTCCGTGAGAATACCAGCTTATCCGCCACTTATGAAAGAAATCTGGATCTGGTCACTACTGTGCAGCAGGGAGGAAATTAAATACGAACATATGAAATATGCTGAATATGAAATATGTTGAGAAAGAGAGGAATAGATGAAAAGACCGCTATGTCTTTTATGTCTGTTCTTTGCAGCGGTGCTTATTCTCTGCGCGCGGTTTGCACCCGTGCCTGGCTATGACAGCCTGGACGGGCAGCAGATCGTGGCAGAGGGGAAAGTGTACCGGAAGGAATATAAAGAACGGGCAGATTCCGGTGAAATCCCGGTGGTTTATTTAAGATCAGTACATATCTTAGAGGATTCCGAATATTCCAAAAGGAATCCGTCAGAACAAAATCCCACAGATGAAATAAAAAATATAGTATGTTATATGGAAAAAGATGGTTACAGAGAGCCGAAGTTGGGAACAACCGTCCGGCTGGAAGGAAAGGTACGCTGTTTTTCCCGGGCGGGCAATCCGGGGGAATTCGATATGCAGCAATATTACGATGTGATGAAGATTTCCTTTCGGCTGGAGGATGTCTGTATCGTTGCCGCGGGAGGGGAACCGTGGCACGTGAGAGAAGGGCTTTTCGGGCTTAAGCGGTATTTTGCCGGAGTATTGGAAGAGATTTTTCCAACGAAGGAAGCGTCGATTATGAAGGCGATGCTGCTGGGGGAGAAAAACGGGCTGGATGTGGAAACGAAGGAGCTATATCAGCAAAGCTCTATCATCCATATTTTAAGCATTTCAGGACTGCATATTTCCATGCTTGGAATGGGCCTGTACCGGTGTCTGAGGAGGATCGGCGTTTTGCAGAAAGGATCGACGGCGATTTGTATCGTCTTTATTCTTTGTTATGGTATGATGACGGGAATGAGCATGTCATCGGTTCGGGCTATTATTATGTTTGCCGTGCGCCTTCTGGCAAATGCGCTGGGGCGTACATACGATATGGCGACAGCTCTTGCGCTGGCGGCGGTATTGCTGCTGGCAGAACAGCCGGGGTACGCTTCTCACAGCGGATTTCTGTTTTCCTTTGGGGCAGTCGCATCTCTCGGACTCTTTCCTGCTGTTTTGCAAGGGAAAAAAGGTTTTGCGGAAGATGCCCGGCATGATGGAGGGAACCGATGGCGGCGGATTGCCTGGAGGATCAAACAGGCGGCAGCTGCCGGCATTTCCGTGACCTTGGGAACTCTTCCCGTTCATTTCTGGTTTTATTATCAATTTCCGGTTTATTCCATATTTCTGAATCTTTTGGTCGTTCCGCTGATGACGGTTGTTATGGGAGGCGGGCTGTTTTGTATGCTTGTGGGGGGATGGCTGCCCGGCATAGCGGGAGCGGCCGCCTGGACGTGCAGGGCGGTTCTCTGGATCTATGAGAAGAGCTGCGGACTGGGAGAGCGGATTCCGGGAGGGTTGTTCGTAAGAGGAAGGCCGGAGGGATGGCAGATCGCGTTATATCTGGTGCTTATAACAGGATTGGCGGCTTATGGATACCGCCGCCGCGGGGAACTGCCACTTTTCTGGAAATGCCAGTGGATTATGGCGGCACTTTGCATTCTTTTGCTGAGGACAGGAGATGGTTTCCAGGTAACGATGCTGGATGTAGGACAGGGAGACTGCATCCATATCAGGAGCGGGGATGGAAGGGATTATCTGATCGATGGGGGGAGTTCGACAAAAAAGGAAATAATGAAATACCAGATGCTTCCGTATTTGAAGTTTATGGGTGTGAGGCATCTCCAGGCGGTTTTTGTTACCCATGCGGATAAAGATCATTGCAGCGGGATAATAGAACTGTTGGAAGAATACCCGGTCAGGGGGCTGACCATAGGAAGTCTTGTCCTTCCAGCCATCGACAGGGAAAGCGCCGATGAGCAATATAAAAGGATGGAAGAATTGGCCATGGGGAAAGGAATCCGGGTAGAATATATGGGCAGAGGGCAGCGGATTGAAGATGGGGAAATGAGCTTTCTTTGTATGCACCCGTTCGCCGGTTATGCAACAGAGGAAAAGAACGAATATTCTATGGTATTGCTTCTGGACTATAAAGGGTTTACCGGGCTTTTTACAGGGGATATCGAAGGCGCCGGGGAAGAAATGGCCTGGGAATACATGAGAAAACAGAAAAAAGTGAGCGATCTGACGCTGTTGAAAGTAGCCCATCACGGTTCTGCATATTCGACCCGCAGGGAAATGCTGGAACTATTTTCTCCGAAATTGGCTTTCATATCCTGCGGTGCAAATAATCGCTACGGACACCCCCATGAAGAATTGCTGGAACGTCTGGGGGAGGCCGGAAGCCGGATTTATTCCACCCCGGAACACGGCGCAGTAACGGTATACCGGAGAAAAGGAGGGGCAGCGGTGAGGTGTTTCCGGCCATAAAGGGGAGATATAAATGATGTTTTGCACCAGAAAACCTGAGGACGGCATTTGGAAATCCTGTCGTTTTGGGACATGCCGAATATTATCCAAGAGCCGGATATGTTCCGGCGGATCGTTATGGGATCCAAGCGCCTTTTGAGGTGGAAAATAAAAATTTTATGGCAATTTGCCTGAAAGGGACAGGAGAAAATTTGAATGGCGTTATCCGGTACGACGGGGCTTTTGGCTTAAATAATTTATAGGATCTGAAACTTTTCCTCTCCATGGATCGTATATATAATATAAGGTTTTGGGGAGGAGGGAATATATGGTGGATATGGTTGCTTCCGGGATGGCGGCGTCAGAAAATGCAGCGAGGGTATATGGGAACGGAGAAGAACGCTTTTCCAGCAAGGCTCCGGCAGGGAAAAACAGCGTGGGAAAGAGTGACGGTGCCGGAAATACTGTGGAAAAAGCAGGAACATCCTTTCACAAATATATAGAAAATGCAATACAAAAGGAAACGAGGGCATTTACGGAAGGAAAGGACGTGGTTATGGCCTGTCCTCCGCTTTATCGTACGAATTATCAGGTTGACATGAATAAGCCCAGGGAAGAAATGAGCCTGGACGAATATAAACAATATATTTGTAATACCATTTCATCGCTGTCTGTCAGTGACAGCAAAAGAGTGTGCGGAAACGGTGTGCTTATTTTCAAGGAAGAAGCATTGGAGAACATGAAAAATGATTCTGCTTATGAACAGGAAGTGATTCGGATGCTGGGAGAAAATTTTTCGAAACAGCTTTCCGATTATGAGCCGTATGTGGAATATCAGGTGATTGGAAAAACAAAGGAAGAATGTTACGGGGCATCTATTCCATTAAAAAGTTATGGATGGATGATGGGAGTGCAAAGTGGCTTGGCGTCACGGCTGCTTTTGGGATCCGGGTCAACGCTGTCCGGGTATGGGCTGGGATCGTCCGGTCTACTGACTTCGAATCTATCCGGGTATGGGCTGGGATCGTCCGGTCTGCTGACTTCGAATCTATCCGGGTATGGGCTGGGATCGTCCGGTCTGCTGACTTCAAACTTATCCGGAACGGGCCTGATATCGTCCGGTTTGCTGGGAGGAAACCTTTCCGGCCTGGGACTTCTGGCCTCCGGGCTATCAGGGTACGGACTGTTATCCTCCGGTCTGTCTTCCCAAGGAATGCAGACTCTTGGTGTAAATCGGGCGAGCATGGTGAATGCGTATAAAAATACTTTAAAAAATAAAAATAACGGCGGAAGTATACGTCTGTCAGAACGAAGATAATAACGACAACAGAATGGAAAGGAAGAGTGGGAAGTATGGGAGTCAGTGGGATTGGAACAAATAACTATGTTTTTGGGCAGAAAAATGCAGCGGGATATGCGGCACAAAAAACAGAAAATAGTAAACCCCAGGAAGAAACGGCAAATATGTCCTGGACAGTCAAATCGGAGAATCATGATATCATCCTGCATGGAGAGGAATCCGCGGAAGATGGGAAAGTAGTTGCTGCATGGGCGTGCGTGACAGGAAATACTTCTATGACCGTATATCAACCTCATGATTTTGATCCGGCTCATCCGGTTTATAAAGTCAAAGTATGGGATTCCCATGGAAATATGACGGAGCGGATGGTGGATATTTCTGAAGTAGATCCGGCAGACTGCGATACCATTGATATGTATGCTTACTCCGCCTGGTTATCGAAAAGCGGGAAATGCCCGGATGCCCTGCAGAAATTTATGTCTGCACACGCCCATCACAAAGACAGGGGAGGCAAACAGGGATATGGAAGCTTGTTTGATAAAGAAAACTGGCTGGAAATCATAAAAGAAGTGATGGAGATGCAGTACCGCGCCGGAAATCTGAAAGGATATATAGACTATAAAAGGTTCCTTGGCGTATTGGAAATAGGAAAAGAGGAAAACGAAAAGAAGGCGCAATCCGGCGGGAACAAAACGGATCAGGAAGAGTCAAAAGTGGAGACAGATATTCAAGTTAAGCCGGATGGTTCGAGAGTACTTGTTATGACCAGGACGGTCGGAGGAATGGCGGCTACCACGAGCATAGAGCTTTCCAAACCTACGGATATGCCAAACAATAAAGCAGAGGAGGAAGAGGCCAAAGAAGCGTGGTCGGTTCCTGATATCAGCGATCTTTCCGCACAGTTGTTTGGGGAGTGAATAAGAAATGCGGGATCAATTTTGACAGCTTTGGGCGGCCGGCAGGGCAGGGGACGGGGGAAATAGACCGGGAAGCCGGCGCCTAGGGCTGGATTTTCTGGCGGTTGCGTACAATCAGTTATTTTACTTATGAAATGGTCAAAAACCAGGGGAAAATTGCCACGGAGGGCAATTTTAGAAAGCATGGGCAGGATGCCCGTTGCTTTCGACCCGTACGGCATGATATTATTTACCCATTTCATTAGTAAAATCTGATTGGAAGCTCCGTCAGAACAGTCCGCCCCCAGCGTCAACCACCGATCCTTCCATTCCGCCTCCCGCCATACCGCTTTTCCGGCCTGTCAAAATTCATTTTCGGGATGTTTTTAGCTATTGTGAAGCTTTTGGCCAGGTGATATACTGAAAAATAACAGAGGGCTTATCGGAGAAAGAAAGGGGCTGAAATCATTATGGGGACTATGAAATTAAATTATAAACGGACATTTTTTATCGGGCTTGCATTTCTTTCCATTTCGGGTTTTTGGCAGATGTACGACAGCATTATTCCGCTGATGCTGCAGAACACTTTTCATCTGGGAGAGACGGTGACGGGGGCGCTGATGGCGATGGATAATGTGCTGGCTATTTTTTTGCTGCCTTTGTTCGGCACGCTGTCGGACAAGGCGGATACGAAGATCGGAAAGAGGATGCCTTTTATTGTAGGCGGCACGCTGCTGGCAGTTACACTTTTGCTGTTGCTCTCGGCGGCGGATAAAAAGCAGAGCCTTGTGATGTTTCTTTCTATTTTATTTTTACTGCTGCTTTCCATGGGATTGTACCGTTCCCCGGCGGTGGCATTGATGCCGGATCTGACGCCGAACCGCTTAAGGAGCAAAGCGAATGCTGTGATCAACCTGATGGGGGCGGTGGGCGGAGTATATGCCCTGATCATGATAAAACTATTGGTAGGGGCCGGGGAGAGGCCGGATTACCTCCCTTTGTTTATAAGTATCGGCGGTTTGATGATGGTGGCAGTTGCCGTGCTGTTTGCTACGGTAAAGGAAAAAAGGATTGCGGAGGAAATAAAAAAGCAGGGGGCGGAAAGAGGAGAGGGAAAAGAAGACAGAGCCGTTCCCCAAAAGACGGCGATGCCGAAGGAAGTAAAACGCAGCATGATTTTTCTGCTTATATCCATCTTCCTTTGGTTTACGGCGTATAATGCGGTGACGACGGCATTTTCCAGGTATACGAGAGTCGTCTGGCATATGGAGGGAGGAAGCTTTGCCGACTGCCTGATGGTGGCGACGGTGGCCGCGATCTGCAGTTATATACCGATTGGAAATATTGCGAGCCGCGTAGGAAGGAAAAAAACAATTTTAGCGGGCATTGCGCTGATGAGCCTTTGCTATTTTGCCGCCGTGTTCGTGGGGGCATATCATCCGCTGGTCAACATTGCCTTTGCGGCGATCGGGGTAGGATGGGCGGCCATCAATGTAAACTCTTACCCGATGATCGTGGAAATGAGCAAGGGGTGCGATATCGGGAAGTTTACGGGAACTTATTACACTTTTTCCATGGCGGCGCAGATATTTACTCCAGTGCTGTCCGGCTTTCTTCTGGAGAACGTTTCATATAGGACGTTGTTCCCGTATGCGTTCCTCTTTTCGATGCTGGCATTTGTGACAATGATTCAGGTGCATCACGGGGACTCGCGGCCGGAAAAAAAGAAGGACATGCTGGAAAATTTTGATGTAGATGATTAAAATACGAAGGTGAAGGAAATGACGATTATTTTTACTATAATAGCAGTGCTGGCGGCTCTGTATCTGTTGGCGCTTATGCCGCGGATGTGCCATAAACCGGACAAGACTCCTTTCCAGGGCGTCCTGTATGCCCACAGAGGCTTGCACGATAACAGGGGCGATGCGCCGGAAAATTCCATGAAGGCATTTGAAAAAGCGGTGGAGGGCGGTTATGGAATCGAGCTGGATGTACAGCTTTCCAAAGATAAGGTTCCGGTTATTTTTCATGATTTTACATTGGAGAGAGTTTGCGGAAAGGAAGGAAGGGTATACGACTATACCTATGAAGAGCTGAACAAATTTTCTTTGTATGGAACGGAGGAAAAGATTCCGAAACTGGAAGACTTTTTGAAGATGGTGGACGGAAGGGTGCCTCTGATCGTGGAACTAAAGGTGGAATGGACAGATATTTCAGTATGCCCGCTGGCGGATGGAATATTGAGCGGCTATCATGGGGCATACTGTATAGAATCCTTTAATCCTTTGGCGCTGATCTGGTACAGGAAAAACAGAAACAATATAATGCGGGGGCAGCTTTCCGATGCTTTTTTACAAGAAGAGGGGTTGAAAGGGCTTCTTTATTTTGTGTTGGAGCATATGCTGCTGAACTTTATGACCAAGCCGGATTTTATCGCATATAATCATAAGTATTACTGGACGCTGTCGAGGCAGATCTGTAAGAAATTATACAGGAATCTTGCGGTAGCATGGACGATAAAGAGTCAGAAGGAGCTGGATGCGAGAAGAAAGGATTTTGATTTATTCATTTTTGACAGTTTTATTCCGGAAGAATAGAATCATGGAGGTTAAATCCCAAGTTTGTGTCTGCGCGGCATCCACAAACTTGAAAGCCAGGCTGGCTTTGCGCAATAAAGCCGCGCAGAAATGGAGTAAAAGATGAGAAAAAATATTTGGCTGGCAATGGCCCTTATATTTGGAACGATGGCGCTGGGAGCATGTGGGACAGGGAACGAAAATAAAAATATGGAAGAAGTTTCTCAGGAACCGGAAGAGGAAAGGCAGGAAGAGCAGAAGCCGGAGGATGCGGCGGTGGAAGAGGAAACCGCGGAGGCTGGAGGAAATATTTATGTGGAAGTAAAACAATCCAAAATGGAATTCGAGGCGGAAGACGGTACGGTAGTGCTGACGGTTGACCGTACGGTTCCGGTTGTTACCATATCGAACCATGCGGAAAGCGCGGAAGCTATTAATGAATATATTAACAGCGCTTTTCCGGAATACGATGAGGAGATGTTGGAAATAGCAAAAGAGACTTATGCGGATCTTGGAAAAGAGAACTGGCGCGGATATGCGTCAGGGGAAACTTTTGCTTCGGAGAGGACGGATTCGGCGGTGATCAGCTTTACCGCTACCTATTATTGGGATATGGGGGGAGCGCATCCGAACAGTGGGAGGTGCGGATTGAACTTTAGCACGGAGACCGGAAAAATACTGACACTGGAAGATGTCGTGATAGATAAAGAAGCGGCCACAGCGGCAATTAACGATTTTATTTTGGAAGAAACAAAAAAGGAAGAATATGGAGGAATGTTTTTCGAAGGATATGAGGAGAGCATTGGAGATATTTTGACGGAAGACAGCTGGTATCTTGGGGATGAAGGATTTCATATTATTGTGAATGAATATATTATCTCTCCTCATGCGGCAGGGATCATGGATTTCGTGATTCCCTACGGGGAAGCTGGCTTTTTAAAGGAAGAATTCAGAAAATAGGCGGTGCGATATTCATAAAATGGGAAGAAAAGCCGATATAAAGAACAGGAAACAGGAAATTTGACAGAAACAAAAGGATTTGTTTCGAACATTGCAGCTTCAGGGAGGATACGGGATGGCGACAGTAACGATTAATTTGGCGGGAATAAATGGAACCCCGGGTTATGGCATTCATGCGGCGAACGACTCCAATACGGAAAAAGGAGACGGCAGCCAGGTAAAAAACGGATCGGTTTTTATAGGGAATAAGAAGGGCGGAATTTCTGATCTGATTGAGCAAAAGCGGGCACAGGCAAGAAAACAGGCGACAAAGGTACTGCGGGATCAGTTTGCCAGGGATAATAAGATAACGGATAATATGAATGAGATGCGGGCCAGGAATGCGGAGATTATGGGGGAACTTAACGGTCTGGCCGAACAGAAAAAAGGTTTTATGGAGGAGCGGGACGCCCTGCAGGAGAAATTCGGAATTGACCCGGACAGCCAGGAACAGAAAGATCTGGAATTGCTGCGCAAGGCAAATAATTATTTCGAATCGGGCAATCTTGCCATATTGACCAAGGATGAGCTGGAAAGGCTGGCGAATATGGGAGAAAGGACGGAATACCAGCAGCGGGCCTTGGAATACGATGCGATCATAGAGCATATTACAAGTATAGAAACAAAGCTGAATGGAGAAAAAATGGGGAATACCAGTTCCATTACGGCTGCCAAACAGGCGATTCTGGAAGCGGGCGGCAAAGGAATCCGGGCGGCGAAAGAGGCGGCGGAATCTATTCTCGATGCTGCTTCCGATTCCATTATCGGGATGCTCTGGCAGGATGCCAAGAAACACGTGGACGAGGAGATGGAAAAACTGGTCGAGGCGGCGAAGGAGCAGGCGGAGAAGAAAGAAGAGCAGGAAGAAAAACTGGAGGAAAGCAAGGAAGAGAAAGAAGAACAGGAAGAAATGACGGAAGCTATTCGGGAGACCGCATCGGAACAGGAGAAACTTCAGGGCGAGATCAAGAAGATACTGGCGGAAGCGGAACTGTTGGAGGAGGACATGAAAGGACTCGTGGTAAACGGTGTTATGTAGCGCGCTATACTGTAGCGTTATATATAAGGAAAACGGAAGACCAGGGAAATTGGTTCCACGAAATAAGGAAAGCTAGGGAGAGCGCAGATAGAGGACGGAGTCCGAAGTATCTGCGCTCGTTGTCAATCAGAGGGTAAGAGGAGACAGCATATGCATATTCATGATTTGGAAAAGAACTATGGTTATGAAAAAAAATGTGGGAGCGGCAGGTCATATTATGATAAGACGGCAAAAGAATATTTGCAAGAGAACAGAGGCAGACAGGGGAATCCGTTTTGGGAGCAAATGAACCGGAAAGAGGGGATCAATGAGCGCTATAGGAAGGAGTATGGCGGCGAGGGGGAAGAATGTTCCGAAGAGGATTGGGAGGAAAAGCTGAAAAAATGGGATGAGGAGATGAAACGGGTCAGGGAGAGAAACCGGAGGGAGAGTAAAAGGCTCCAGGAAGAACGGCTCAGGAAGAGACGGATACAGAGGAAATTGTGGGAAAAACTGGCGCTGAAAAAATATCTGGCCAGACAGGATGAGATTATGCAGATGAATGAAAAAATATCTTTGGAGCGGGCGGTAGGAGAAGATGTATATATCGAAAAAGCTCCTTTGAGTAAAAGCTTGAGCGTTGCTGAAATCATGGCGATTTGTTCGGAACTTTAGATATTTTATAATGAGGAGGCGGGAGTGCGGATATGATTACGAACATGATAGGAAAAGGAAAAACAGCGGCACCGGGTATGACGGAAGAAAAACAGCGGATGCCGATTGAGCAGCAGCTGATGGAGTATGCACGCAGCATCAGAGAGGAAGGGCTGCGGGGGGAAACAAAGGAAGCCTATGCAGCAAGGGTATATGCGAAGGCACGGTCCGGGCAGAAGCTGACTGCGGATGAAATGAGTTTTCTTGCGAGAACCAATCCAGAATTGTACCAGAAAGTATTACGTGCCCAGAGGATACGAAAGGAAATGGAAAGCAGACTGAAAAGCTGCCGTTCCAAACAGGAGGCGCAGGAAGTATTTTCTGCTTTTGTCGGGAGCATCAGCGAGAAAGACCCGGACAGGGATATGATTATCCAGGCATTGAACCAGGCGTTCCGGGAGTTTCAGGAAAGCGGCGAATATCAGAGGCTGCCGGAGACGGAAGAAGAGGCAAAAGAAAAGATGCCGTTAGAGTTTGTGCGAAACGGGAACGGATATCAGGAAGCATACATAGCGGAGGGGGCGGAGGAATCCTTTGAGGCGGATGCATAGATGGCATCCGGATTACGAATTTCGCTGAAAACAACAGGAAAATTCATAGACAAACTTCATAAAAAAAGGTATACTGTTACAGAGACAACAGTTGAAAAATCTTAGATTTTTTAACTGTAAATATGGAATGCAGAAGAGGGATGAACTATGAGTTATCAAGAGATTGCTTTTGAAAAAAGGATCAAAGAAAATATTAAAAATTATGCAATAAAAAATCTGTATGCCATGGATCTGTTGGAAGAATATCTTCAAGTTCTGGCCGGTTCTTATGATATGGAAATACTCCTTACGGGCCGCCATGGGGAGAAGATATTGGAAGTGGGAGATTTTGCAGGGTTTCAACCGGATGTGGAAGCGGAACCGGGGGAGAAACTGCGCATTGCGGATCGCACTGTTGCCCATATTTATGTAAAATATGACAAGGTACAGGAGGAAAAAAGAGAAGAGGCCGGGAAAATGCTGAAAGCATCTATACGACTCCTGACATCTTTGGGAAATGAAGTATATATGCACAGGGAATCCGCCGCCTATATCGATGAGCTGGAAGTAAGGCTGGGGAAGGGAAGGCAACAAAGGAGATGCGGTGAGACGGAGGATGTCCTGACCGGAGTTTATAATAAGAATTACATAGAAAGTAAAATGCAGGTATTGGAGCGTTCCGAAACAATACCGGTAGCAGTGATCAATATAAATATTAACGACTGGAAATTTGTATATGACAATTTTGGAGTCGAGAAGAGCGACAGTCTGATCCAACTGATTGCTTCTATTATAAAAAAAGAGGCGAAAAGCGAGTATATGATCGGAAGGATCGACGGGGACGTATTTCTTGTGCTGATTCCCATGGCGGAAGACGGGGAAGCAGAGGATTACTGCCAAAGGATACAGGATGCATGCCTGGCTTATGATGAAGATGAGGCGCTCGCGCCTTCCGTAGCGACAGGCATCGTATATAAGACCAATGTGGAGGAACTTCTGGAAGATAAAATATCCGATGCGGAATATGAGATGTTTAACCACAAACTGGAAATTAAAAGCGCGCCGGGGTATCAGGAGAGACTTCGAAGAGGGCTGAAAAAATAAGAGGGATTTTTAAAGAGGATTTCATGTACGGTGAGTATATGAAATCCTTTGTGCGATAGGGCATTATAATTTCCTATAAACTTTATAAAATAATTATTAAAAAATGAAATATATTAAAAGTGAGTAAATAAGAGTAAAATAAAGAAAAGATGAGAAAAATAAAGAAATGGAGATTCTTGCCTTTATAATTGCATTTGCAAACCGTTGCATATGAATTTAATATATGGGTTAGTGATTAGCACTCAATGAAAAAGAGTGCTAATAAGACGAAAAAAATGAAAATTGACATAAGGAGGCTTTTAAAATGAAATTAGTACCTTTAGGCGACAGAGTTGTATTAAAGCAGTTAGTAGCAGAAGAAACGACGAAATCGGGTATTGTCCTTCCGGGGCAGAATAAGGAGAAGCCGCAGCAGGCGGAAGTAGTGGCAGTGGGGCCGGGCGGAACGGTGGACGGCAAAGAAGTGAAGATGGAAGTAAAAGCCGGAGATCATGTCATCTATTCTAAGTATGCGGGGACGGATGTTAAGATTGACGAAGAAGAATTCATTATTGTAAAGCAGAGCGATATATTGGCAGTGATCGAATAAATGAAGCGGTAAATATTTTTGCTTTATAAGAGACAGCGCCGTAAGGCGCATGCATTCACTTTATTCAGACAAACAGGAGGTTGTTAATCATGGCAAAGGAATTAAAATATGGGGCAGAAGCCCGTGCAGCATTGGAAACAGGCGTAAATAAACTGGCAAATACGGTAAGGGTGACATTGGGCCCCAAAGGAAGAAATGTGGTTTTGGATAAATCTTTCGGCGCTCCGTTGATTACCAACGATGGCGTTACGATTGCCAAAGAAATCGAATTGGAAGATGCTTTTGAGAATATGGGCGCACAGCTTGTAAAAGAAGTGGCAACGAAGACAAACGATGTGGCTGGCGACGGAACTACGACGGCGACCGTACTTGCACAGGCAATGGTAAATGAGGGAATTAAGAACCTGGCGGCAGGAGCTAATCCGATTATCTTAAGAAAAGGTATGAAGAAGGCGACGGACTGCGCGGTAGAAGCGATCGCAAAGATGAGTTCAAAGGTAAGCGGCAAAGAACAGTTCGCGAGGGTTGCGGCAGTTTCTTCCGGCGACGAGGAAGTAGGAACGATGGTTGCGGATGCTATGGAGAAGGTATCCGGCGATGGCGTAATTACGATTGAAGAATCCAAGACGATGCTGACAGAGCTGGATCTGGTAGAAGGTATGCAGTTTGACAGAGGATATATTTCCGCATATATGGCAACCGATATGGATAAAATGGAAGCGGTGTTGGATGATCCTTATATATTGATTACGGATAAGAAAATTTCCAATATTCAGGAAATCCTTCCGTTGCTGGAGCAGGTGGTTCAGTCCGGCGCAAAACTGCTGATCGTAGCAGAAGATGTGGAAGGGGAAGCTCTGACCACATTGATTGTGAATAAACTGCGCGGAACCTTCAACGTAGTAGCGGTAAAAGCTCCCGGATACGGTGACAGAAGGAAAGCAATGCTGGAGGATATCGCTATCCTGACAGGCGGCCAGGTGATCAGCGAAGAGTTGGGACTTGATTTGAAAGAAATCACCATGGATCAGTTAGGACGTGCGAAGTCTGTAAAGGTACAAAAGGAAAATACGGTTATCGTTGACGGCGAAGGCGATAAGGAAGCAATTCAGGCAAGGATCGCCCAGATCAAAAAGCAAATTGAAGAAACTACTTCTGATTTTGACAGGGAGAAATTGCAGGAGCGCCTTGCAAAACTGGCGGGCGGTGTTGCAGTGATCCGTGTAGGCGCTGCGACAGAGACAGAAATGAAAGAAGCAAAGCTTCGTATGGAAGATGCTTTGAATGCGACGAGAGCGGCAGCAGAAGAGGGAATCATCGCAGGAGGCGGCTCCGCTTATATCCACGCAGCGAAAGAAGTGGAAAAACTGGCGGAAAGCCTGGAAGGCGATGAAAAGACAGGCGCGAAAATCGTATTGAAAGCGTTAGAGTCTCCTTTATACCACATCGTTGCAAATGCAGGACTGGAAGGTTCCGTTATCATCAATAAAGTAAGGGAATCTGAGGTTGGCACGGGATTTGACGCTCTGCGTGAAGAATATGTGGATATGGTGGCGGAAGGCATCCTTGATCCCGCAAAGGTAACAAGAAGTGCCCTTCAGAATGCGACCAGCGTGGCATCTACGCTCCTTACCACAGAATCCGTTGTGGCAAATATTAAAGAAGATGCGCCCGCTATGCCCGCAGGCGGCGGAATGGGCGGTATGATGTAATAGAATTGATTGAATAACAAAAAAGGCAAAAGACAGCCGCGTCGATAATTTCCAGTTATTGGCGCGGTTGTTTATATTATCCAAATAAATGAAAAAATATTGGAAAAATTGAAGAAAAAAGCTTTACATGGCATTGCCGTTAAGATATAATCTTTTTACATTACGAGAACTTTTTAGTTACAAAATGATAACCAAGACAAGGAAGGGAAAAGAGGAATGAGAAAGAGAATATTGTGTTTGCTGGCGGCGTTTATGCTGCTGGTGCCATCGATACCGGCGGCGGCTAAGGAAATGCCAGAAGGCACTGAGAATTTGAGGGAGTATACGTTTGAGAATGTAGACGGCGGAACAATTTCATCAACAAGTAATGGCAAAACCAAAGTACTTATTTTGTTCAGCGTTAATTGCGGCCACTGCATAAGCGTATTGAGTGACATTGCAAACAGCGACTGGATTCAGGACGGGCTGGCAGACTTCTGCGCGGTGGCAAGGGATAAAAAGACAGTTGCAGTGTTAGAGAATGGCCAGTATGTGGGCAAGGAGGTAGAAGTAACCAAGGATGAAGTCATAGAGTTTCGGGCAAATTATTGCGCAAAGGCAGGAGACAAAATCCAGTTTGGCTGGGGCGCACAGGCATGGAATGCGATGTCTGAATATGCAAGAGTGGCGGGATTAGAGAATCCTGATGGCACTTATACAACCCCTATTATTGCGATCATAGATGCAGATAACAAGCTCCGCGATGTAACAAGCGGCTCAGCAGGCGTTGTTGATGCGATGAAGGGAAAGTTAGAGGCCATTAATTCTGGCAATACTCCGGGCAATCCAGATACCCCGGATAACCCAGACGACTCGGGTAATACAGACAACCCGGATAACCCAGACAATTCGGGCAATACAGACAACCCGGATAACCCAGACAACTCGGGCAATACAGACAACCCGAATAACCCAGACGACTCGGGCAATACAGACAACCCGGATAATTCAGGCGATTCGAACAACCCGGATAATCCAGACGACAGCCAGAAACCGGAACAGCCGGAGCAACCTGGCACGGAAGAAAGCAGCAACTATCAGCCGGCTTGCAATCATAGAACGGAAAGCGTTCTGGTGAGCGGTGCAACGGCGACCAGCGATGCTGTTGCAATATCCAAATGCGTAAAATGCGGGGCGGTTTTGAGTTATGAAAAAGTTGCTAACTCCGCGTACCATACTTTCCTGAAAGAAACGGCAGATGCGATTACGAACGCGCAGCAGCCGACGGTCGTTATTGATGCGAAGATGTGGGTAAGCTTTGATAGAACGGTATTTGAAGCGATCAAAAGCAGACCTGATGTAGCGGTGACCGTAAACTATTCTTACGAGGGACAGAAGTATGTTCTGCAGATACCTGCGGGCGTAAATGTAGATACGTTGATGGATGAGAATGGATTTGGCGGATTCCGTTACATAGATAAAGTATTGAATACAAAAGGCTGATTTTATCGGTATTTTTGTTGCAAAAAGCGGGAAAGAGTTGGCCGTCGTGCCAACTCTTTTTATGCGCAGGGGTGCGTAAGGAAATTAGCAGCTTTGCTGCACGCACCCCGCGCGGCGAGTAGGGAAGATGAATCTTCTCTACTCGATTAGGTGGTGCGCCTTTCGGCGCACGTTTTTTCTCCTGTGAAAAAAATTATTTTGAGAATAGTATTTGCCGATATTGGCCGGGAAATCGGTTGTCATAGGCAGCGGGAGCGGTTATAATTAAGAAGGAACTATCGTTGGGGAAGGTATGGCGTTTTCCATATCCGTCTTTCAGAAACAGGCCGGGGGTGATAAGCAGGGAATGCAGAAAACATTGGATGAAGTCAGAAAATTGTTTAAAAAGGATAGGTTTGCGACGGAAAGCGGAGCCGTTATCGATGAGATCGGCGAACGATATGCGAAATGCAGCCTGAAACTATCGGATTCCCATAGGAATGCCCTTGGAGCTGTAATGGGAGGAGCTATTTTTACATTGGCCGATTTTGCGTTTGCGGTGGCAGCCAACTGGCAGGATCCGGGGGTGGTGTCCCTCAGTTCCAATATTGCTTATCTGGGAACTGCAAAAGGGGAAAAGCTGACGGCCCGGGCACAATGCATAAAAAACGGGCGCACCACGAGTTATTACAATATTGATATTGCGGATGAGCTTGGAAACCAGGTAGCTGTCATGACAGTGACCGGCTACAGGAAACCCCTTGCGGGGCATTAAAATCCGTTGACAAGAAAATAATATATTGATATGATTTTTATGGAAACCATTTATTTACCGGCGCGTTGTTCATGGCGGCGGAAAACGGGGATAAGGGTGATCATATGAAGAAAAAGATAATATTGATGGTGGATGATGTACAGCTTAACCATAAGGCGGCAAGCCTGGTTTTACAGGATACGTATGAATTGTATGAAGCGTTGTCTGCAAAGGAAGCCTTCGAGATTATGGAAACGGTACGGCCGGATTTAATTCTTCTGGATGTAATCATGCCGGGGATGGACGGCTATGAAATGATGAGGATTTTGAAATCGACACCTTGCTATAAAACAATTCCGGTGATTTTCCTTACGGCGGAGACGAGGGCCGAGTCGGAAGTGGAAGGATTCAACTGCGGAATCGTGGATTATATCACCAAACCCTTTGTTCCCATTGTTATGAAAAAAAGAATTGAAACTCAGATTGCTTTGGCTGAGTATGAACGGAGCCTGGAAGAAAAAGTGGCGGAAAAAGTAGAAGAGATCGAGAGCATGTATGATCTGATGACCATTAGTTTTGCCGGACTGGTGGAGTCCAGAGACGGCGTAACGGGAGGGCATCTGAAAAATACGTCTTTATTTTTCAAATTGTTTATTGAATATTTGATGGAGCTTCCCAAATATAGAGATGAACTGCCTGAGAGCCTTGTAAGAAGGGCATGTCGCTCGGCACCGCTTCATGATGTGGGAAAGATAGCGATCGAGGATGCCGTGCTTCGAAAAGCAGGAGGCTTGAGCAAAGAAGAATTTGAACAGATGAAAATGCACTCTGTCATAGGAGGAGATATTTTTGCTTTTATTAAAGGAAGGATTCCGGACAGGGAATTTGCCGAAGTGGCGGAGCAAATAGCCAGATGCCATCATGAGAAATGGAATGGAAGCGGATATCCGGATGGACTGAAAGGAAAGAACATCCCATTGGTGGCCAGGATCATGAGCATTGTGGATGTATATGATGCTTTGACATCAAAAAGGCCATATAAGGAGCCGTTCAGCCATGAAAGAGCGATGATAATGATCGCTGAAAAAAGCGGTATAGAGTTTGATCCTGAACTGGTGAATGAGTTTTTGAATATAGAGGACCGGATCAAAGAGTGCCTTCACGTGAAGGAACAGATGATTACGGAGCAACAATATTTTATGGTACATTGCAATAAGAATTTTTAGGCGGCGTCTGTGGCCGGAATGGGGATAAAAAATGAAAAGATTGGAAGAATATGTAAGGAGTATACCGGATTTCCCGGAGGAAGGCATTATTTTCAGAGATGTGACAAGCGTTCTCCAGGATGCGGAAGGTCTGCAGCTTGCTGTGGATACCATGCAGGAGAAGGTAAAAGATTTGGAATTTGATGTGATTGTCGGGCCGGAATCAAGGGGATTTATTTTTGGTATGCCTATTGCATATAATTTAAAAAAGCCCTTTGTTTTGATACGCAAGAAAGGAAAACTTCCTTGTGAGACGGTTTCCATTGATTATGACCTTGAATATGGCAAGGCAACGATCGAAATGCATAAGGACTCGGTACGGGAAGGGCAGAAGGTATTAATTGTAGATGACCTGATCGCCACCGGGGGAACGACGGAAGCGATGGTCAGATTGATCGAGTCCCTGGGAGGAGAAGTAACAGGGATTGTAGTTTTAATGGAACTGGCAGGATTAAAAGGGCGTGAACGGCTGGGAGGCTACCGGTTGGAATCCGCGATCAGGTATGAAGGAAAATAATGTAGATAGGGGTTTTGGACTATAAAGAAATAAGAAAGCAAGAAAAAATAATGGCCGGAGATGTGTATGACAGAAGAAAAGGATCATGTAACAACTGAAAAAAAAGGTCTGATATTTGACGATGGCAGGATTGAATTGATTCAGGAATTCCAGAGTCCCGATCAGCTGTATCAGGATCTGATTGCCCGGGTAAGGAAATATCACCCTTCGGATGATATTTCTTTAATAGAAAAGGCATATCGGATTGCTTATGATGCCCATAAAACGCAGGTCAGGAAGTCAGGAGAACCTTATATTATCCATCCTCTCTGCGTGGCGATTATCTTGGCAGACCTGGAAATGGATAAGGAAACGATTGCGTCCGGCCTTCTGCACGATGTAGTGGAAGACACGATTATGACCGATGAGGAGATAAAGGCCGAGTTTGGCTCCGATGTAGCTCTGCTGGTAGATGGTGTTACGAAGCTGCAGCTTTTGCAGTTGTCAGGGGACAACGAAGGGAAAACGGCGGATAAGCTGGAAATGCAGGCGGAGAATCTGAGGAAAATGTTTCTTGCCATGGCGAAGGATATCCGGGTTATTATTATTAAACTGGCTGACAGGCTGCACAATATGCGGACATTGAAACATATGCCGGCGGAAAAGCAGCAGAGGATAGCGAAGGAAACCTTGGATATTTATGCTCCTATTGCCCAAAGACTGGGGATTTCTAAGATTAAGGTGGAGTTGGATGACCTTTCTTTAAAATATCTGGAACCGGAAGTTTATTACGATCTGGTGGATAAGATTGCCGTCCGTAAGAGCGAACGGGAAAGATATATCCAGAATATTGTCAATGAAGTAAGCAAACATATCGAAAATGCGGGTATTAAAGCTCAGATTGACGGCCGCGTCAAGCATTTTTTCAGCATTTATAAAAAAATGAAGAATCAGGATAAGACGATCGACCAGATTTATGATCTGTTTGCAGTACGCATCATAGTGGATACGATCAAGGACTGCTACGGGGCGCTGGGCGTGATCCATGAGATGTATAAGCCGATTCCGGGGCGTTTTAAAGATTATATCGCTATGCCGAAGCCGAATCGTTACCAGTCGCTGCATACCACATTGATCGGTTCTAACGGGCAGCCTTTTGAAATACAGATCAGAACCCATGAGATGCATAAAGCGGCGGAATACGGAATCGCGGCCCATTGGAAATATAAAGAGGCGGCCGATGGCAAGAAAGTGGAGGCCCAGGAGGAAGAAAAACTCACCTGGCTCAGACAGATTTTGGAATGGCAGCAGGATATGTCCGACAACAGGGAATTTATGAATCTGTTGAAGAACGATCTTGACCTGTTTTCTGATAGTGTATATTGTTTTACCCCAAGGGGAGAGGTGAAAAATCTTCCGGCAGGATCTACGCCGATCGATTTTGCCTATAATATTCACAGCGCGGTGGGAAATCGGATGATCGGAGCCAGAGTGAACGGAAAATTGGTAACGATCGATTATGAAATACAAAACGGCGACCGCGTGGAGATTTTGACTTCCCAGAATTCCAAAGGGCCCAGCATGGACTGGCTGAATGTGGTAAAAAGTACTCAGGCGAAAAATAAAATCAATCAGTGGTTCAGGAATGAACTGAAAGAAGAAAATATTATAAAGGGCAAGGAAATGATGGCTTCCTATTGCAAGACAAAGGCCATCAATATGCAGGAGATCATGAAGCCGGAATATATGGACGGCATCATGAAGAAGTATGGATTTAAGGATTGGGATTCTGTCTGCGCGGCGGTCGGACATGGCGGCCTGAAGGAAGGGCAGATTATTAATAAGCTGCAGGAATTATACGACAAGGCTCATAAAAAAGCGATGACCGATGAAGAAGCGCTGGCTTCGGTTGTCGAGAACCAGGGAAAGTTCGTGCGGGCAAAATCCCAGGGAGGCATTGTCGTAAAAGGTATTCATGATGTAGCGGTGCGCTTTTCCAAGTGCTGCAGCCCGGTGCCCGGGGATGAAATCGTAGGATTTGTCACCAGGGGCAGGGGAGTGTCCATACACAGGACTGATTGTATTAACATTATCAATATGCCGGAGATAGAAAGGGTAAGGCTGATCGATGCGGAGTGGCAGCAGTCGCCGGAAGAGGTGACGGGAGAAAAGTATTTTGCCGAGATCAGGATTTTTGCAAACAACAGGAACGGCCTTCTGGCAGATATCGCGAAAACGCTGACGGAGAAGAATATAGATATTCTTTCTTTGAATACGAGAATAAGCAAACAGGGTATCGCTACGTTGTCAACGTCCTTTGAGGTGAGGAGCCGGGAAGAACTGAACCGTATTATCGATAAAATCAGTGCGGTGGAGAGCGTCGTCGGCATTGAGCGGACGACGGGCTGACAGAGAAAGGAGCGGAGAGGAAATGGCAGGGCTGAAAATAGGCAGGATGGTTCTCGGGATTTGCCAGACTAACTGTTATTTTGTATATAGAGAGGGAAGCAGAGAAGTTATTTGCTTTGATCCTGCGGATGCGGGAGACCATATTTATGAGACGCTAAAAGGAAAGGGCCTGGAGGTGGCGGGCATTCTTTTGACACATGGGCATTTTGACCATATATGGGGCAGCAGGAAACTGAGAGAGTTGAGCGGTGCCAAAATATATGCCTGTGAAGAAGAAAAAAGCGTATGCGAAGATGCGGTGAATAACGTGTCGGAACAGGCGGGGCGCGCTTATACAGTGAAGCCCAACCATTATTTGAAAGACGGGGAAGAAATAACGATCGCGGGCATGACTTGCAAGCTGATAGCGACTCCCGGGCATACGATCGGAAGCTGTTGTTATTATTTTGAGGAAGACGGCATTCTGATCAGCGGAGATACTTTGTTCCAGGAATCTGTAGGAAGGACGGACTTTCCTACCGGAAGCATGGGCAGCCTCGTTCGTTCCATTAAGGAAAAATTATTTGTGCTGCCTGATGAGACGAAAGTATATCCCGGCCATGGGGATATGACGGATATCGGTTCGGAGAAGAAATATAACCCTTTTTTGCAATAAAAATGTGGGAAGAGGAAAAGCCGCGCAGGAAATGGGGTTAAAAATGCAAATAGTGATAGCGATGGATTCGCTGAAAGGCTGCCTGACTTCCATGGAGGCCGGAAAGGCGGTGGCAGAAGGGATACGGCGTGCGGATCCGAAAGCGGATATAAAAGTAATGCCCCTGGCGGACGGGGGCGAAGGAACGGCGGACTCTCTGATTATGGGGATGGGCGGAAAAGAGCGGAAGATAAGGGCGACGGGGCCTTTGGGCGCTATGGTGGACTGCGGATATGGCATGATCGGAGAGAACAGGACTGCGGTTATGGAAATGGCATGCGTTGCGGGGCTTCCACTGGTGCCGCCGGAAAAAAGAAATCCGATGGATACCACGACTTACGGGGTAGGGGAAATAATTAAAGATGCGATCGGAAAAGGATGCCGGAATTTTATTATAGGCATCGGGGGAAGCGCTACCAACGACGGCGGGATTGGCATGCTGCAGGCTCTTGGGTTCGGATTTCTGGATAAAGACGGGAGACAGACGGCGTTTGGGGCGAAAGGACTGGCCGATTTGGCTTGTATTACAGATACCGATGCGATGAAAGAATTGAAAGAGTGCCGGTTCCGCATTGCCTGTGATGTTTCGAACCCGCTTTGCGGGCCCGATGGCTGTAGTGCGGTATACGGACCCCAGAAAGGCGCGGATGCATCCATGGTTGCCCGGATGGATCGGTGGATGGAAAAGTATGCCCTGCTGGCGAAAGAAAAATATGCGGAAGCGGATATGTGGAAGGAAGGAACAGGAGCGGCCGGAGGGCTTGGTTTTGCCTTCCTTACTTTTTTGAACGGGACTTTGGAACCCGGAGTGAATATTATATTGGACGAGACGGGAATAGAACGCCATCTCAAAGAAGCAGATCTTGTCATAACCGGAGAAGGCAGGATGGATAAGCAGACGGCTATGGGAAAGGCGCCTTTGGGAGTGGCGAGGCTGGCAAAAAAATATGGGAAGACGGTTATCTCTTTGGCGGGAAGCGCGGAGGAAGGATGCGGACAAGAGGAAATTGACGCATATTTTTCCATTTTACAGCAACCGGCGGCCCTGGAAGAAGCGATGGAACCGCAGACCGCGGAAAAAAATCTGTCCGTTACGGCAGAACAGGCTTACAGGCTATGGAAGGCGGGAACCCGCTATTTTTCAAAACCATGCACCCAGTCGGCTTTTAAAAAGTAAATCAAAAAAACGATGGAGCTGAGCGACCAGGTAAGGGGATAAGCCCAGAAAATAACGTTGATCACCGGGATAAAACGGACGATAAGAGTGATGTAGGATACCCGGACGATACACCAGAAACAAAGCATAGTAATCATGGGAACGGAAGCTTTTCCGGCGCCTCGCAGAATACCGGCGATACAATGGGAAAAGGAAAGCAAAAAGTAAAAAAGCGTGACGGTTCTCGCCTGGGTTGTGCCGTAGGCGATGACTTCCGGCGTGCGGTTGAAGGCAGAAATAAGGATGGGAATGGTAAAGTAGATAAAAATACCTACTACCTCCGCCATAGTGATAGAACAGAGGATGCCGAACCGGGCGCCTTTTTTTGCCCGTTCATACTGTTTTGCCCCGAGGTTCTGGCTGATAAAGGTGGTGAGGGCGAGAGAAAAACAGGTGATGGGCAGGAAACCGAAGCCTTCGATCTTGGAATAAGCGCCGCACCCGGCCACCGCCATTTTGCCAAATTTGTTAATATTGCTTTGGACGACCACGTTGGCGAGGGCAATGATAGAGTTCTGGAACCCTGCGGGGAGGCCGTTGGCGATGATCTGTCTTAACATAGGGAGGTCAAAACGGATCAGCCGCAGAGATACCTGGTAATCTTCGGGACTTTTGAAAATCAGGCGGAAGAGGCATAAAAAAGCGCTGATAAACTGAGAAAGGATGGTGGCGAAGGCCGCCGCCCCGACTCCGAAACCGAGAACGCCAACAAACAGCAGATCCAGCAGAATATTAATAACAGAAGATACGATCAGATAGACAAGAGGGTGTCTGCTGTCGCCTACGGATTGCAGGATTCCCACGAATACATTGTACATAACGAAGGAGAGGGAACCCATAAAATAGATGCGGAAATAAACGGTGGATTCCGGCAGCACGTCCGCCGGTGTTCCCATCCATATGAGGATATGGGAAGTGAGGAGGACGCCGGCTATCGTTAGAAAGATTCCGGCGGCGAGTCCGAAAGCAATGGTCGTATGTACCGCTTTTTTTACTGATTTCAGTTCCCTCGCCCCGTAATATCTGGCGATGACTACGCCGGCGCCTGCGGCAATGCCGTGGAAAAAACCAACCATGAGAAAAATAAGGTTTCCGGAGGAACTTACGGCAGCGAGCGCGTTGCTGCCGAGGAAGTTGCCTACGATAAGGGAATCGGCGGTATTATATAATTGCTGGAAAAGGTTTCCCAGAAAAAGAGGAAGGGCGAAAGCGATGATTTTTCTCCCGATGGAGCCTTCGGTCATTAAGGTTGTCTTTTCAGCTGTTGCAGTCATTGTGATACCTCGTTTCTTTTGGATGTATGCTTACCATATTATATAAGATTGGAATGTATAAATCAAATGTTACTATTGTGGAAAGGGGTTTTGGAAGGATGGAATGAGAAAGATAGAATGAGGGAGGAAAGGCGGCAGGAGAACGGCGGGACGGGGTAGGCGGAAAATGGTTTTCCGTGCTGGCTGCGGGAAATGGATTTTCTAAATATTCCGGCCAGGCGGTGTCGGCCGGACGCAACCGCCAGCAATTCGCCGTCCGGGCTCATAGCTGGCTTTTGGTGACATCCGTGTCACCAAATTGCTGTTTATATACGGAATATTAAGAAAATCTCATTTCCCTGCGCAAAGCAGCGGTAAAACCATTTTCCGCCTACCCCGTCCCGCCGTTCTCCTGCCGCCTTTCTTCTTTCCTGCCAAGCTTTGCTGTGTCCTATCCTGCTAAAATTGATTTCTGCTTGTTGCTGGCGGGCTAGGGTAAAGTTTTTGTAGGAAAACAGAATAGAAAGAAATAGGAAAGCACCTT
>OFGN01000154.1_pt1 | contig 77150 bp, 68 predicted proteins | sample 1521821 | NCBI WGS metagenome assembly OFGN01 (sample SAMEA3504094, study PRJEB24116) | mouse gut metagenome | biome: mouse gut; feature: mouse-associated habitat; material: faeces | place: Denmark | collected 2011
GTGGAGCACCTCCTTGCCAAGGAGGGGGTCGCGGGTTCGATCCCCGTCTCGCGCTTTTTTTATTTCTTTATTTCATATTTTTATAATCTATTGATACAGTTTACAGCCTTAAAACCCAAATCTGTTCCAAACGCATCCTTCCCCAAACGTTCTGACTGCCATCCTATACATAACCTTAGCATGTATCCGGTCATGCCATATAAATCTTCTCAGCACCTTCTTCAATGACCACAACTCGCCGTAACTTCCCTTATACACTTTATTCATTAAGTAATCCGGCGTTTGTTCCAATAAGGAAAATCCTTTTTGGCGGCATTCCAAAATCGTTCCCGCATTATCCGCATTTACCCCGATCTCGCCAAAATAATACGCATTCACATTTTTTCTAATGCCTCATCTAAAGAAGCCCCTCTTGTATATGCTCCGATAACATTCTCCGCATAAAGGATCGTATCCTCCCCATTATGCTCATATACGCATCTTATCTTCTCCATCTCCGCCTCCCTGCATTGTACCATGTATATCGGCAATTTCATTCTTAACCTTGCATATCCCAGACTTTGCCTGTGATCCTGCCGCCAATAAGCAGTTTGGGCGTTTTATTCCATCCTGTCCGCATACTTCACCCTATAGATCCTGCGCAGCGATTCGTTGATCCGTTCCTCTGAGATCGTTCCGTTTTCTACTGCCTGTAAGAGTCCGTTATACGCGGTTTCAAAGCTTTCCGGCATAAGCAGCATATCCGCACCCGACTGTATCGCTTTGACAGCCGCCTCATCTGCGGTGTAATAATCAGTGATTGCCGTCATATTCAACGCATCCGTAATAATAATGCCGTCAAATCCCAAATCGTTTCTCAAAATACCGATCACGGCCGGCGAAAGGGAGGCCGGCGTATTGTCCCCTGTCAGACCCGGTACTGACACATGGCTTACCATCACAAAATCCGCGCCCGCATCGATTCCCGCCTGAAAGACCGGAAATTCCACTGCCTGAAATTCCTCCTTTGTACGTTCCGTAACGACCATGCCGTCATGCGTATCCTCCGTAGTATCTCCCAGTCCCGGAAAATGCTTCAGACAGGAACTGACTCCTCCTTCCTCCAGTCCTGTCACAAAAGAAGATGCCATTTGCGCAACGACCGCTCCATCCGTTCCAAAAGCCCGGTCCCCGATCGTCTGATTGTCCCCATTGGTCAATACATCCGCTACCGGTGCAAAGTCAAGATTAAAACCAAGCCTTTTTAAATATGCGCCAATCGTCGTCCCCGCATGATAAGCGTTCTGCGGATCTCCCGTTGCCCCTATTTCGGCCATGGTGCCGACCTTTTCCACTTCGATGCCGCTGTCAGCAACGCGGCTTACCTTTCCGCCCTCTTCGTCTACTGCCAGAAACAGCGGGTACTTACTGAACAAAACCGTATTTGCAAGCATTTCCGTCAGTTGAGCCTCCGACTGGATATTTTTCGAAAAATATATCAGCCCGCCGACCGCATGCGTCCCCAGCGCATCCTTCGTACCGTCTCCCGCCTTAATTGCCGTTCCCACGCCCGTCAGCTCCTCGGGTGTGATCACAAATAAACCGGCTACCTTATCCGGCAGGGGCATTTCCGCTATACATGCGTCTACCATTTCATCCAGCCAGTTCACCTCTTCCTGCTCCGTAGACGGCTCCGGTTCCGAGATCGTTACCGGTTCTTCCGGCTGTGAAGCTTCGGTGGAAGGCGCTTCAGCCATTTCCTCCGGCTTTCTGTCCTTCATCCATTTTGTAATATATTTCGCCGCAAAAATACCTCCTGCCACTATTGCCGCAATCATAACGGCCAGCGAAGTATACGCAATGATCTGGTTGCGCACCCGACGCTTATGACGATATATTCTGCGTTCTGTATCTCTGTTTTCAGCCATAAAAAGTACTCCTTTCAAAAGACGCCTATTTGACATTTCTATCTAAACCGCTTCTTTTCAAGACATTAAGACATGAAATCTCCTATTTGGGTCATAGCTTTCTTTACATTACACGCTACTTTAACATAATACATTATATTTTTACATTTTTCCACAGGAAATGAACGAATATATAATTTCTTAAGAATAGAATGTTATACAGCCAATACGCGCTCCGAGACGTACCTTGAAAACGCTTTCTGCCAGATGTGCCGCAATTTGCGAAAGATTTGCTTTCATACACGGAATGGCTTCACTGCAATGCTTTGCTATGAACCAATTTTAAAACATCTGTCAGATTATTATGTGATATTGGCGGAAGTGGATGGTCACGGCGGAAGAACAGATGAGCTTATCAGTCTTGAGAATAACTGTGATGAAATAGAAAATGACATCATAAATAATCTGTCTGGTAATTTATACTGTCTATCGGGATTCTCTATGGGCGCAACAATGGCTGTTGAGATTATTGGAAGAGGCAATGTTAATATTGTTAAAACACATTTGGATGCGGCGTTTCTGATCAAGATGGGCCTGCTGACAAAGCCGTATGAATATCTGTTCTGCAAAGCGATAAAGCGGATTCAAAACGGAAAAGCAATCTCTGGATTTATGATGGATGCCGTTATTGGAAAAGATAACAACAGTATTATTGAAATGCTTTATATGGGCATTACCTCAAACCCTATAAAAAATGCGTGTGAATTTGTGTATAGGTATCATATTCCTGAAAATATAAGAAACTACACGGGGACTATTCTCTTTTGGTGAGGCTCGAATGAGCGGTATCCAAGGAAGAGCGTTGCTTTGTTAAAAAAATATCTGCCCTCTGTAATAGAGATGGAGCATATGGGGCATGGACAGTATTTACATGAACATAGCGATGAATATGCAAATAAGCTGATTGAATATCTGCAAAGCTGATACAAATTACCGTGTACAGAACCCGTAAATAGCTGCAGATTTTGCAATTTGCCTAGAAAGATACTTTACAAAGAAGATCTACGCAGAAGCGGGCATTGATTCTTTTCTCATCAACACCCGCTTCTAAACTTCGCTATCCAATGGACTTTACCTCCAATTTTTCATCTCTCGTATTCTTTCCCTTTTTCTTTTGTACTACCTGTACTGTAACGGACAAGGTTTTTATAAATTTTAATTCCTATGTACTTCGTTACTTTTTCTTTTGGTTCTGATTACGATCGTGATAATAATCTTTTTCTTTAGTTCCTTATTCTTTTGTACTTTAAAATTGGATTAAGTTTTCGGTGGACCGTACCTCCTTATCTATAGATTAATCTATGTAAATTTAATTATTTTAGATTTAATCTATGTATTTGTCTGTTGTTTATGGTTTAATTATAGCTATCATGTCGATATTTGTCAATACATTTTTTGAAAAATATTTTTATTTTTTTATTTTACAATTTCTTCCATGGTTTTTTCAGCATTTTGTCGATATTTGTCGTATTTTTCTGTTATCTTCTGTCGCTTGCAGGACGCCCGGCAGCCTTCTCCCTATTTTCATATATGGCGCAGACCCAAAGAACGACTCTGCTTATTCACACTTATGGTTTTCCGTTTGACAGCGAATGACAATGCGGCCGGCTTATGGTAATATACTTATAAATGAAAAAACAAGTTCCGGTATTTCAGAAAACCGTCCGGTCAAAATCAAAGATCGCTTTTCCGCTCCGGAGCTTACAGGAGGGAACATGGAACACAGCAGATTATACGAACTTTTGGAACTGCCTGACGAGGTAATACAGGAATTAAACGCCTATGCCGGGACCAAAAAGGATACGTTCCGCATCAGCCGGGAGGATCTGATAAACGACAAAGAAATCGTGGAAAAATTAGATAAAATGATTTCGGATCATGTAGGTGAAGATCCTGACGGTATCAAAACATTATGGGAAGACTTAAATATTGCAATACTATCTTTCGGGGAATATCAAAAAAAGGGGATTCCCGTATCCATTTTTACGGATACAATGAAATTCTGTACCCGGTTTTTATCGGAACACCACAAAACTTATGGCTGTTACCGATTTCCATGGGGCTGGTGGTTTCCCCGGCAGTTATCGCTGCGGGAATACCGGATCGGCGCTTTAGAATATGAATACGAAAAGGAAGAATGCATTCAGATCCATATACCGTCCGACGCGGATCTTTCGCCGCAGTCCGTCCAAAGTTCCCTTTCTCTGTTTCAAGATTTTTGCCGGCAATATTATCCGCTATGGGAAAATCTGGAAATGCGGTGCGAATCATGGCTGTTATCTCCGGCCCTAAAAAATATATTACCTGACGGATCCAATATTTTGGCATTTCAAAAATTATTTGACATAACCGAAACCGATTATGGAAGTACGGCCGTACTGGATTGGGTATTTCCGGGTTTTCATGATATTTCGGAAAACCTGCCCGAAAATACAAGCTTACAGGCAAGTATGAAACGCTATCTGCTTGAAGGAAAGAAAATAGGCTGGTCAAAAGGAATCTTGCGGGAATAACCGCAGGATTCCGCATCCGGATCACAATGTCTTCACTCTTTCGCACTTTGATCGAAAGATACCGTATCCAGAATCTCCAAAGCCTGATCGCCGTACTCTTCCCACCAGCTTTCTGGCAAATATGTAACTGCGATGATCCCTTCCTTTTCTCCTTCAAAAATAATGAAATTCCAATATTCGTGATCGTCATACGTCCCGATTTTGGCCGTATTACCCGCTATCGTCGTCTCTTCCGTCTTTAATCCGGTTCCGCAGACACCGAAAAAATCCTCGTAAGCAAGCTCAATATATCCCTCCTGCGCCTCTTCGGGGTAGAAATGGATTCCGTACGTTCCGGCGATCAGTTGACCGCTGTCTGCCGGACACTTTTCATAGATCCACCCGTCAGGCAGCAGCACGGAGATTTCACCGCACGCGCCTCCCTGAACTGCTTTTTCAGGCACATGATCCGGATCTGCATGACTCTCCTCTTCAAAACTGCTTTCGTTTTGTATGGCAGCCGTCTCCTCTTCTGCTCTGCCATCGTCTGTATGGCCGGATGCTTCTGTCTCCGGTTCCGATCCTGACCCGTTCTGTAAATCCGTTTTTTCCCGTCCGGATACAGACTCACTCCGGCTGCCGGTTTCTTCTTTGGACGATCCGTTTCCGCATCCCCACAAAACTACGCTGAATAAAACGATTACTACCGCAACGATCTTTTTCATTTTTGCTCCCATCTGTCCGCTCCGGCAGATGCCCAGATCAGGGAGAAGGAAAGTACCTTTCCTTCCAGCCTTCCCGTCATGCCGCTCTGCAGCGCAAACCCAATGAATATGATTACTTTTACCGCCTCTGTATATCTTATAAAACCAAGTATAAGCATTTTATCTCCGAAAATCAAGACAGGTATTTTTTTGATCCGTTTGACAGAATCCTCATATAAACCTTCACTCCCTCTCCTCCCTTCCGGTCTATGAGGAAAATACGCTTGTAAGATACATCCTGATACAAAACTTAAAACAAAAACAACACTAAAGGAAACTGTCCATACTTCCCGATCTGATACTCCGTTGTATCCGAAAGTTTGAGATTAGGAATCAGGCAATCGCTTTCCCGATGGTATGCAAATTTCCATTCACCACAAATGATCCATCCGCATATGTTGTATTTTAGCATATGCCCATTGCCGCTAAAATACTGCATTTTCCGGAAATGTTACATCTACAGTTCACAACATATCACATCCTTTCCGTTTATTTCTTCCCGAGATGTTTAAAAACTGCTCCAGCTAAATTATACATGCCGGGAATAAGTTAAAATAATAATTTATCCGTATTTACATATATAGATATATGGGATACAATGTCAGTAATGACCAATGGAACTAATTGTAAACTATTCATTGTATTTTATCAAAAGGAGAGGATCACATGGAAAAAGTATTGACAGGTATTGTAACTATTGCTTTGACTCTGAGCATGGGCGCTGCATCAGGATTTACCGGTGCTTATACCAATGAAGTGAAAACCGGTTTTTCCCAAACGGCCGGCAGTCAGGCTGTCCGTTACGATACTCCCGCCTGCCGCTACATTGATGCGGACGGGAACGGATTCTGTGATAACTGCAGACTGGCTCATACCGGCGCCAATACTTCCTGTACAGGATTTGCGGATACTAACAACGACGGCATCTGTGACAACTGCAACAACCACCATGCCGGCGCCAATACTTCCTGCACCGGATATGTGGATAATAACGGAGACGGCATCTGCGACAACCATGCTGCCGGAGAGCACTGCCCCTACAGTACAAATCATGATACATGGAGCTGCCCTAATAATTCCGTAAACAGCAATAATACCGGAACATCCAACGGAGGGCATCATGGCCGCCATCACGGCAGGCATCATTAACATGGGAATGCCGTTGGGATCAATAAACGATAAAAGCCGTTTATAAGATGACAAGATAGCACAAAATCCAAAAATGTTCTGTATAAACCGGATTGATAAAAACCAAATATAGACAGATAACGGAATGTAAAACGAACGGCGGTTCAGCCGGATAGATGCTGAACCGCCGTTCGTTTTTATTTTTCTGATGATTCGATATTTCCATACGGACCGTCAAAGCTGCGATACTACAAAAATATCATAGATCGCCTTGATCGCCGTCTCAAAATCATTATTTGCAACCCCAATGATGATGTTCAGCTCGCTGGAACCCTGATCGATCATCTTGACATTGACGTTAACGTGCGCCAGCGCGGAGAAGATCCTGCCCGCCGTTCCCCTTGTCGCACGCATCCCGCGCCCTACGACTGCAATCAGGGCAAGGTCGGATTCGATATCAATAGAATCCGGATTGGCAAGCCGGTGAAGGCTTCCCACCACTTTCTGTTCCTTATGGATAAACTCATCCTGATGGACAAATATCGTCATTGTGTCGATACCCGACGGCACATGCTCAAAAGATATGCCGTTGTCTTCAAACGCCTGTAATACTTTTCTGCCAAAACCAATCTCCGCATTCATCATATCTTTTTCAATATTGATTGCGCAGAAGCCTTTCTTTCCGGCAATACCGGTAATAACATATTTGGACTTCTGACAAGTGCTGCCCACGATCCATGTTCCGTTGTCCTCCGGCGCGTTGGTATTACGGATATTGATCGGAATTCCTTCTTTCCGGACCGGAAAGATCGCATCTTCATGAAATACGCCCGCCCCCATATAGGAAAGCTCCCGCAGTTCGCGATAGGTAATGGTTTCGATTCCCTCGGGATTTTCTATGATCCTCGGATCCGCAATCAAGAATCCCGACACATCGGTCCAGTTCTCGTATACGTCCGCTTTGACCGCTTTGGCCACGATAGACCCCGTAACATCCGAACCGCCTCTTGAAAAAGTATGTACCGTGCCGTCCGGAAGAGATCCGTAAAATCCCGGGATCACCGCACGTTCTGTTTTTTCCAGTCTTTCGGACAAGACGGCGTTTGTTTTATCCGCATCAAATTCCCCGTCTTCGTCAAAGAAAATAACCTCTGCCGGATCTACAAATGTATATTTCAGATAATGCGCCATAATGATACCGTTTAAGTACTCGCCTCTGGAGGCCGCATAATCCCTTCCGGCTTTTTTCTTAAAATTGCCTTCTATCGTTTTGAATTCACTGTCTAACGATAATGTCAGGGAAAGGCCGCTTATGATCTCCTCGTAACGCGCCTTGATCGCTTTTAGCTGGGGCTTAAAATCTTCTCCCTTCTCTGCCGTTTCGTAACATGCATACAGCATATCCGTAACTTTGGTGTCCTTTGCATTCCTCTTTCCCGGCGCCGACGGAACTACAAACTTCCTTTCGCTGTCGGCACATATAATTTCTTTTGCTTTTTTAAACTGCTCTGCGCTCGCCAAAGAACTTCCGCCAAATTTTACAACTTTTCTCATCCTGCTTCTCCTCATAATCACATATTTCAAATATTATCGTCATGCAGCCGGCCAGCTCCCGATCCTGAAAACAGATAGTCTATGATCTCATGACCTCTGTCAATACGGTTGCCGCTTTCTTCCGCTTCTTTTTCATTATAATTCCACTTATGCTCTTCTTCCCTTGTGCTGTCATAAAGCATATAAGGAACGCTGTCCGCCGTATGCGTCCTAACGCGGATCGGGGTTGGATGATCCGGCAATACCAAAAGCCGGAAGTCCGTCTTTTTTTCTTTTAGGCTCTCGACTAACGGACCAATTACTCTGCTGTCTAAATACTCTATCGCCTTTACCTTTTTCTCCACGCTTCCCTGATGCCCCATTTCGTCCGGCGCTTCGACATGGATATAAGCAAAGTCATAACCGTCCTCGGTAAGCGCCTTTACTGCCGCCGCCGTTTTTCCTTCGTAATTGGTATGAAGCCCGCCGTTGGCGCCTTCCACCTTTGCCACGCCCATTCCGGCCCCTACGGCGATCCCTTTTAACAGATCTACTGCGGAGATCATCATTCCTTTCTTTCCGGTCTTTTCTTCAAAAGAAGAAAGCATCGGTTTTGTTCCCGCTCCCCAGAACCAGCAGCAGTTTGCGGGATTCAGCCCCTGTTTTTTACGCTCTATATTTAAGGGATGGCAGGACAAGATATCATAACTTTTTTTCATCATCTCATATAAGGCCTGATCGTTCGGCAAATATTGCCCGATGACCTGACCCAGCACGTCATGGGGCTGGACAAGTTCGACTACTCCCCCTCTATCCCAGATAAGGCAGTGCCGGTAACTGGTGCCAAGATAAAAACGGTACCTGTCCGTCTCCAGTTCCTTCCTTACCGCTTCTAACAATACTGCACAGTCTTCCGTACTGATCTCGTCCGAGCTATGATCGATGATCGTTCTCTCCTCAAAAGGCACGTCTTCTTCCGAAAGCGTAACGATATTGCATCTGAGCGCAATATCCGTATCTTTCATCGGTACGCCGATACTGAGCGCTTCTAAAGGAGATCTCCCCGAATAATATTTTTTCGGATCATATCCCAATACGGAAAGATTTGCCGTATCGGATCCCGGCTTCATCCCCTCCGGTATGGTATGCACCATTCCGATCTCCGCTTTCTTACTGAGAGCGTCCATCGCTTCTGTTTCCGCATATTCCAACGGCGTTTTCCCTGACAGCTCCCCGATCGGTTCGTCTGCCATCCCGTCGCCTAACACAACTACATATTTCATACAGTCCTCCACACTATGGCATATTTTCAAAAGAGCCAATGCCTTAAATAGATTTATTAATCTTCAATACGTATCCTACCGATCACCGCGCCCAATTGTTCCGCTTTTTCTCCGAATGCTTTTTCCGTCATTGGTTCCGTGATCAGACCAAATTCGCCCGAAAGGGCGTCTATTCTTACGATCACCGCCTGACCGAAGATCTCTTTTGCTTTTTCTTCATCCGCTTTACTTTGATCCACGCGCACGAAAAATCTGCGGCTTACCTGACCGATATCCGCCAGCTTTACATCCTCGTCTTCCCACAGGCACATAACCGTCTTGCCAATATGTCTTGCACAGTCGATCACATCGGAGACTACTGCGCTGGCTGTGGGCAGTTTTCCTGCGCCGCGCCCGTAATACATAGAATCCCCCAGCATATTCCCGTGTACGAAAACGGCATTGAATACATCGTTGACGCTGTAGAGCGGGTGCTCTTTGGAAATCAGGAACGGCGCCACCATTGCAAAATATTCGTTCCCCACGTTTTTACTCATGGCAAGCAGCTTAACCGTCATATCCATTTCTTTTGCATAAAGAAAATCCGCCGCCGTGATCTTTGTGATCCCTTCCGTATAGATGTCTTCATACTTCACGTTTTTTAAACACATAAGGGAAGAAAGGATCGCAATCTTACGGCAGGCGTCGTATCCTTCCACATCCGCTTCGGGATTCTTTTCCGCATAGCCCTTTTCCTGCGCCTCCTTCAATACATCGTCAAAATCCGCGCCTTCCCTGTCCATCTTTGTCAGTATATAATTCGTAGTTCCGTTCAAAATGCCGGTAATACCGTCGATCTTTTCCGCCGTCAAAGAATAATTCAGAGGGCGGATGATCGGAATGCCGCCGCCCACGCTCGCTTCAAAAAGATAATTACATTTATTTTCCCTTGCAAGGCGCAAAAGTTCCGGCCCATGGCTTGCAACCAGCTCCTTATTGGAAGTACACACGCTTTTTCCCTTCAGCAACGCGCGTTTCGTAAAGTCATACGCCGGATTGATGCCGCCCATTGTTTCGCAGATAATATCCACTTCGGGATCGTCTAAAATAATAGTAACGTCCTTTACCAGCTTTTCCTGAACGGGATCTCCGGGAAAATCCCTTAAGTCAAGAACATATTTGATGTTCAATCCGTCTCCGGCCTTTTTATTGATCATATCTTTATTTTTCTCAATGACCTCTACGACGCCGCTTCCCACCGTTCCATAACCAAATACCGCTACCTGAATCATAATAATTACTCCTCTTCTATTTTCTGTTTATTCTTTTGCAATGATCTTCACATAATGCACGCCTTTTTGCTTTTCCATCGCATCCAGCATTTTGGAAATATCCCCTGTCGTCGGCAAAACCTGAACGCTTAAACTCAAAGAGGCGATCCCGCCGATCGGAATGCTCTGATGGATCGTTAAAATATTGGCGCCGAAATCCGCAATGATCTTCAATACGTCCGATAAAAGTCCCGGCTCATCATCCATCTGAAAAGTAAGTGTGAGCGTCGTTCCCTGAGAACTGTCGTGAAACTGGAAAATATCGTCTTTATATTTATAAAACGAACTCCTGCTGATACCGACCCTGTCAACCGCCTCCTGTATCGTCATGACTTTTTCCGATTCCAAAAGCCGCTTCGCCTCCACAACTTTTAGCAAGACCTCCGGTACTGCTTTCTGCCTGACAACAAAATACCCTGCCGTTTCTCCCATATACCGCCATATCCTTTCCGGCATTTAAACCATATGTATCCGTGCGAAAGACACTCGTTTTTTCATGTTCTCTATATGCGGACACTTGTTTTTCACCGAAAGATATTGTAACACAGCAGACACGGAAAGGCAACCGGTTTTAGCTAAAATATAAAAACGGAAAAGATGAAAATACGGAAACACCGCAAATCTTTGCTGCATTTCCGCATTTTATTTCTTATTCAAAATGGAATCCGTCGCCGTCCTCCACGATCAGGATCATTGTCTTTCCCGTATTCAATGTGATCTCATTTCCAAAATCGTCATAGTATCTTGTGGCGCCGTAGTCGCTTTCCTTGATCCAGTTGATGTGGATCCCCCTGCCTTCGGTAAAGAACCAGCCGCCTCTTGTATTATCAATACATTTATATGCCAGATATCCCTGCGCGTCTCTTGTCTCATAATAGGTATACTGCACGATCACGTTCTTAAATTTAAGCTGTTCGTCATTTAATGCGTCTACATGCGGCCCGTCCGAACCTCCCGCAAGATGCTGATACCGGTAATACAGACCGTCTGACTCATCATACTTAAAATAAGACTTTGTCTTCGGATAGCATTCCGACAGATCGATCAGAGTCCCGCTTACCGAACCCTCGTACTGCGTCAGCGTATTGGGTTCCTCTTTGCTTGCAAACTGAAAATGATTATCATCCGCCATATCTCTGTATTCTGTGGAATAATCGTATTGGCGCACCGCCTGTTTGATACCGTCCGCAGAAATATAGGCGTTATGCGGGGCGTTCCTGTCCGTCGACCTGAAATAGATTCCCTCTGCCGCAACCGTACCGTTAATATTATCCGTAGTGGATCGGCTGATCACCTCGTCAATATAAAACGGCCCGCCGTAGTGACACAAAATGGAATCCCATTCAAAAGACCAGTATATATAATAATCCCTTGCGCTGCGGACGTTACCGATCTTTTCAAGATTCTCCCAATCGCCGAAAATTCCCATAAGGCGCGTCATTTCGCCCTCTACATTACATTCGTACAAAATATCCGCATAACTGATCCCATAGTGCGGTACCGCGCTGATCTCGTTCGGGATCATGACCGCAATCGGTCTTTTTTCTGCCAATTCACCGTCTATCCATTCATTTGTCAGCCTGCTGTGTACCATCCCTTCCACCGGCGGTTTTTCACCCTCCGCATCTGTAACGTCATTTGGTTCTGCGGCCTGCTCGATGGGCGGTATCCCTGCCGTCTCAGGCGTCTTTTTATCCGTCCCCTCTTTTTTTCCGCAGCCGGACAAAGCCAGTACGGATATCGATACGAGGATAAGCGCCTTCCATCTCTTCATAAAAAAATCCTCACTTTCACAAGTATCTATAGCGTATATCTTTGAAATCCTGATATTGTCTGATACGCATTACCTAATATACATTCGTTACCCATCCGGATAGCTATACCGTACATTAGTATACTCCGAATACTACATATTTTTTATTTCAGATATATTTTGTGCATAATACCTACAATAATTTATATATTATATCATAAATATATGGACATACCCTGCCCGCTAACGCTCATTATATCATAGCCGACCGAACAAGTCATTAATTATTTGTAATTTTTTTGCAATTCGATTGCAATTTTCCTGCAACATTTTTGTAGTTTTTTCGCAATATTTTTCTTTTGAACCCGATCGGAGCGTCCGCAATCAGCCGAAATGTTTGCAATAATTCCGATAAGGTTGTATGATAAAAAGAGTGACTAAGTTTCGCTTAAAATATTACGCAAATTTAAAACCGGAGGTATTTCAATGAAATCAATTATAATAACCGGCTGCAACGGGCAGTTAGGACGCGCACTCAATAAGCAATTCGCTTCTCTACCGGATTATGAAACTGTCAATACGGACGTCGGAGAACTTGATATCACCAATATAGACAATTGTCTGGAACTTGCCCGCAAAATAAAACCATACGCTATCATCAACTGTGCAGCCCATACGGGCGTAGACGCCTGTGAAACGGACCGGGACAACGCTTACCGTATCAATGCCATCGGGCCGAGGAATTTAAGTATCGCCGCTTCACAGACAGGCGCGAAAATGATCCATATCTCAACGGATTATGTGTTCGACGGATTTGGGGACAGGCCGCTCATGGAATTTGACCGGACAAATCCACAGGGAATGTACGGTATGACTAAACTTGCGGGCGAAAATTTTGTAAAAGATTTCGCCAAGGATTACTTTATTCTCCGCACCGCATGGCTGTATGGAGAAGGGAAAAATTTTGTTAAAACAATGTTACGGCTTTCCGAAACAAACGATACGGTCCGCGTCGTAAGCGACCAGTTTGGCACGCCGACCAGCGCGGACGAACTGGCAAAGGCGATCTGTTATCTCCTTCCTACGGAAAACTACGGTATTTTTCATGCAACCTGCGAAGGAGACTGTAATTGGGCGGAATTTGCAGAAGAGATCTTCCGCCTTGCAGGCAAAAACACGAAAGTGGAAAAAATCACAACGGCGGAATTTGCTGCGCCCGCGCCGCGTCCCGCTTATTCCGTACTTGACAATTATATGTTCCGGCTGACCACTGACTTTACTTTTGCAGACTGGCATGATGCGGTCGAAGAATATATTAAAGCACTGTAAGGCAAACATAAAATCAGGTTTCCCAGCCAGCCCCCCTTGCGCCGGGCCGTCGCTTTTTAAACGGCTCTCTGCAGTTTATAGCTAAAAATACGGAGCTTTCCAAGGCATCGGCCTTCCGGAAAGCTCCGTATTTTATGATCCATGATTTTTTGTATCCTGTCGGCTCATTGCTGAAAAACGGGGCAGCGTCCATTAAACAAGCGGATATTTATCCGTTAAACGCTGTACGATCTCACGAGCCTTAGGAACATTTTCTTCCCCGCCTTTGATGACCATGGCAATCGCCTCTGCGATCTGCTCCATATCTTCGGTATTCATTCCGCGGCTTGTTACTGCCGGCGTACCAAGTCTGATACCGCTTGTTACGAAAGGCGACTGGGGATCGTTAGGGATCGTATTCTTATTACAGGTAAGATGCGCGGCATCCAAAAGCTTCTCCACTGCTTTTCCCGTCTGACTGTACGGCGTCAGATCCACAAGCATCAGATGGTTGTCCGTTCCGCCGGATACGATTTTGATATCTCTTGCCTGCAGGGCTTTGCAGAGCGCCTGTGCGTTGTCTACGATTCCTTTCTGATATGTCTTAAATTCATCGCTTAACGCTTCTTTAAAACATACTGCTTTCGCAGCGATCACATGCATAAGCGGTCCTCCCTGAATTCCCGGAAATACCGCTTTATTAAAGTTATACTTTTCCGCCGCCTCTTTATTGGCAAGGATCAGGCCGCCTCTCGGTCCGCGAAGGGTTTTATGGGTAGTCGTAGTCACTACATCCGCATAAGGGATCGGGCTTGGATGAAGCCCTGCCGCTACAAGGCCGGCAATATGAGCCATATCTACCATAAGTACCGCACCCGCCTCGTCGGCGATTTCTCTGAATTTCTTAAAATCGATCGTCCTTGCATAAGCGGAAGCACCTGCAATGATCATTTTCGGTTTTGTTTCCAGCGCGGTCTTTCTTAATTCGTCATAGTCGATAAATCCTTCGTCGTTTACCCCGTAAGGAACAATTTTAAAGTATTTTCCCGAAACATTGACCGGACTGCCGTGTGTCAGATGCCCGCCATGATCCAGATTCATGCCCATGACCGTATCTCCCGGCTGGCAGATCGCAAATTGAACGGCAAAATTGGCCTGCGCGCCCGAATGCGGCTGTACGTTGGCATAATCGCAGCCGAACAGCTCTTTTGCTCTTTCGATGGCAAGATTTTCAACAACATCTACACAGTCGCAGCCGCCGTAATATCTTTTGCCCGGATACCCTTCTGCATATTTATTCGTAAGCGGACTTCCCATCGCAGCCATAACCGCCTTGCTCACCCAGTTTTCGGATGCGATCAGTTCAATATGGCTGTTCTGCCTTTCCTGCTCTTTCTCAATTGCTTCCGAGACTTCAGGATCTACCTTTTTTACTTCGTCTAATGAATACATCTTTCCTCCATTCTGCCATATACATATACTGTAACTACTGTAACGTATCCTGCGGCATTTTATTGCATAAACTATGTGCTGATTATAGCATAGCGCAGTAGAAAAGCAAAGTATTTGTTTATGTTTAACCACAGCTTTGCTTTTTCTAAAGACTTTCTTACTTTTTTCTTAATTTGCCTCTTTTCGCCGTTTTCCACATTGACTATAAAAATAAAGACTGCTAAAATAGCGCATAGATTCTAAATGTAAAATAATTTTTTAACATAACATTTCATTTATGAGCGTCTCTATCGCTGAGACAGAGGGGAAAGGGTTTTTATTATGAAGGAATTTTATCAAAAATATAAGCATGCCATTCCGCTTATTATTTACGGCGTCATTTATCTGGCTTGGTTTACCCACTTAGAAAGAACCGTAACAAAAGATTTTCAGGTCATCCATACTTTTATAGACGACTATATCCCATTCTGCGAAGTATTCGTAGTACCGTATTTTCTTTGGTTCGCTTATGTGGCGGTGACAGTGCTTTTCTTCTTTTTTAAAGATAAACAGGATTATTACAGGATATGCGCATTTTTATTTACGGGAATGACGATATTTCTCGTTATTTCCACCCTGTTCCCGAACGGTCACGATCTGAGGCTTTCCAATATGCCGAGAGATAACGTTTTTACCCATATGGTGACAGCCTTGTGGAACACGGATACGCCGACTAATCTTTGGCCCAGCATCCATGTATATAATTCCCTTGGGGCTCATTTTGCCATTGCCAAAAGCGCACAGTTTGAAAACAAAAAAGGAATCCGCATCGGATCTCTTGTCCTATGCATTTCCATTATCCTATCCACCATGTTCATCAAGCAGCATTCCGTCTTCGACGTGATCACCGGCATCATACTGGCGCTCGTTATGTACCTGCTTGTCTACCATGTAGACGTACTCTTTGCAATGCGCAGGCGCAAATCCGAAAACAGTTCTAAGCCGCAGATCGGATAATATCGGAAAACAAATAGAAATAAAGACAGATACGGGATTTCTATAAATAGCAGAATCCCGTATCTGTCTTTTTGCTTCTCATTTTCTAATATTCCGACTGCCTTTCCTGAACTGTCTAAAACTAATTAAAGTTAAAAAATTTCTGGCAGATCTTGTAGCTCGCTACGGAAATGTCCCTCCCGACTTTTCCATGCAAGTTCATGGCGTTTCCCATAATACCGTGGCGCAGCCTGAAATAAAGTAATTTATCACTGCTTTTGATATATCTCCAAAGCTCTTTTTTCTTTTCTAAATTTTCTTCTGTTCCGGAGCGGATCAAAAGTACGGAGGAAACTGTAGTAATGATCTCTAGATAGTTAAACATATATTTCCCCATCTTATGATTTCCCGCCAGAATCTGTCTGTGAGCCACATAAAAATCAATCATAAGTTTATTTACCAAAATCTGTTGATCGATCCTTGAAATCATCACATTTTCGTTGACTGACTGATCTTCCCGTCCGATATAATAACGATAAAAGTTTACATCCAGATAATACATATTCCTTACATAAGGCAAAGGTTCAAACACAAAAATATTGTCTACATAAAAGGTATTCTCCGGCAGTCTCAAATTACATTCTTTCAGCAGCTTTGTCCTGAAAATAACGGAATGCATCAGAATATACTGTCCCTTTTTAAAATGCTTTACATCGCTCCATGTAAAAATTTCCTTCTCCGGCAGAGTACGATGATAGCGCATTACCTTTTTGCGCTTTACCCCCTCTTTTTCATATACAAAATTACTGATGAGCATATCAAGACTCTTCTCGCCGCCTGCCAGTTCCCTCAGTGTTTCTAATATCTCTTTATAAGCGGATTCCTTCACCCAGTCGTCGCTGTCCACAACTTTAAAGAAAAGCCCCGTGGCATGATCCAGCCCTGCATTGACTGCCGAACCGTGTCCGCCGTTTTCTTTATGAACGGCTTTGACGATGGTAGGATACTGCTTTACAAATTCGTCGGCAATCTGTGCCGTAGAATCCTTTGATCCGTCATTGACAATGATGATCTCGACGTCCTCCCCTCCCTTTAGCAAAGATTCCACACAGTTTTTCATATAGGATTCCGAGTTATAGCACGGAACGGTAATCGTTAATAGTTTCATGATTTGTTTCCTTTCAAGTTTCCTTTCTGGCATCGGAATAAAATCTGTCATTCCCCAACTTAATATTCAAATATTTTGTATATGCCGCAAATGCAGACGGGATCGGAAAAGTCTTTTCCGTCTCTTTAGGTTCTACAAATAAGAATCCCTGTTCTTTTCCCTCTACCGGCATCAGCTCGTCCACTCTGACTACATAACCGACCATATGCCATTCTTTATGCGTAAAGATATGCCGTGAATCCTCCAATGACTTAATAAAAACCGAATGAAGACCGATCTCCCTTAAATAAGAAACCACTTGTTCCGGCGTCCTATGTCCCTCTAACATCGGAAATTCATACAATCCGGCCAAAAGACCTTTGTTTTCTCTTTTACGGATCGCCACGCGCTCCTCGTCCCGAAGGATCAATACTGTCTTCTTTTCGATCTTACGGGGTTTTTTCTGCCTTTTGACGGGAAAGTCCTGTACTCTGCCTTCCTGACAGGCTTTACAGGCAAAAGCAAGAGGACATTCCTGACATTTTGCCATACCGTTCGGTATACACACTAAAGCTCCAAGCTCCATCATTGCCTGATTAAAATCCCCCGGCCTGTCTTTGGGTATGATATTACGCAGCTCCTGCTCTACTTCTTTTTTAGTCTGCGTACTTAAAATGTCCGCCTCCAACATGCAAAGTCTGGAAACAACCCGCAGGACGTTTCCGTCCACTGCGGGTACAGGCTTTCCATATGCAATGGACGAGACCGCTCCGGCCGTATAACTTCCGATACCGGGCAGCTTGCACAGCTCTTCATATTCCTCCGGCAGTCTGCCGTCATATTCTTCCATAACAAGCTTTGCCGCTTTCTGCATATTCTTTACTCTGTTATAGTATCCGAGTCCTTCCCATAATTTTAACAGAACGTCTTCATTTACGCCAGCCAAAGAAGGGATATCCGGTAAAATCTTAAGAAATCTTTCATAATATGGCTTTACCGCTTCTACCCTCGTCTGTTGCAGCATGATCTCCGACAGCCAGACATGGTATCCCGTCGCATCCTCCCTCCAAGGTAATGACCGGTGTCCTCCGTCATACCAAGAAAGCAGCGGCCTGCCTATCCTGTCAAATACGGAAAGCGCTATGGGAACTTCTTCGCGTATCTCCATTCCTTCTTCCGTTACCATACAGTCATACGCCTTTATGGATACGCCTTCTTTCCATGCTCTGCGGAGCGCCTGTCCAAATTCCGGCTGCGCCCTGTCGTTAGGTTCAAAGCAGGATACGCCTTGCATTTGTATAACAAAGATAATATATGCCTCATATCCCTCCTTCTTTGCTTTTATCAGTTCTTCAACATGCTTAACGGCACGTTCCGACGGCGCATCAGGAAAGCGGGCTGCTCCTTCCTCCTCAAGCGTCACGCCTTTTACCTCTATAAAAGCCTTCCGGATTCCGCCGTCTTTTTCATATTCCGCATAAAAATCAAAACGGGAATTTTGATAGACCGTCTCGGGCCGCAGGCGGCTCACGTTCTGAAACAGTTTATCGTTACCCAGCCATTCTTCCACCGCCTTGTTAGGCGCACTGGAATCCATATTGATCAGTCTGCCGCCTTTTTTGACCGCGACCAGATCATACGCCGTACTCCTGCCCGTATTTTTGCTTTTCTCCAAGTAGATCTCCGCGTCGGAAACCAAAAGTTCTTTACAGCGCCCTGTATTTTTAACATGCACCTTTTCTATTCTTCCGTCAATCTCCGCATAGGCGATGAAACGGTTCGGGCGCTCTAAAAAGCGTCCTTTCTTTATGTTGTCATACTTCATTATACCGCTTCTCTTTTATCCTTTCGTTCTTTAGCATACATTCCGCTAAACTGCTGTTTGTCCCCGTACCGCTCCTTTTCTTCTTTCCCGCGAAGCTCCTTGACCGGAGTCGGCACCCTTGCCGAAAATACAACCTCGGACGCCGGAATCGTATGCGTGCTTTGATCGTCGAAAAAAATATGCGCCCCAAACGCCCTCAAAACTTCTTTCTTCTCAATCCCTCCGAGAAAAAACGCTTCGTCGATCCGCACGTCCCACTCCCTTAAGGTGCGGATGACCCTTTCATGCGCCGGAGCGCATCTGGAAGTGACGAGGGCTGTCCGTATCGGTACGTTTTCCGGCTGAAACTCTTTCTGCAGGCCGGCAATGATCTTAAGAAAATTAGCGAACGGGCCTTCCATTAACGGCAGTTTCGCATTTTTCCTTTCGTTTTCTTCAAATGCCGCAAGCCCCTTCTTCTTATAAATGCATTCCGATTCGTCTGAAAAAAGAACCGCGTCCGCATCAAAAGCGATTTTGATCGGACTGTTTCCAGCCGCTTCTTTGTACTCATGAACAGGATTTTCACATATGATTCCCGCTGCGATCCCCGAATCCACGGCCGCCTGCACGTCTTCTTCATGGGCGGATAAAAACAGATCCGTTTTGAATGCCTCTAAGTAAGGCGCCAGTGAAGCGCCGCTGACTAAAACCGCCCTTGTAATGGCAAGGTCATAAAACCGTATCGCATTAAACACCCTGAGGGAGGTATCGGGACTGTTCCTCGACATGACAATGACTTCCACCCTGTCCCTTCCTCCCGGAAGCTTATTCAAATCAAGCAACGCCTTTACAAGCGCAAATCCCGGCCCCGGTCTTAAAATTTCATTCTCGTGCGCGATCTGATAATTCCGGTAGCTTTCCACGCCTTCTTCTTCAAATAATGCATTTTCCATCGTCAGATCAAACAATGCCCTTGAAGAAATCCCTACCACAAGTTTATCTTCCAATCCATATACCATATACTTTCCCCACTTTCATAGATTATATGAATGACCTCATACCTATATATCCGCATATCAGACACGCTCCAGTAATGGCATTGGGAAGATAAAGTCACCTAAGCCGGTTGCACTCGTATTTTTCCAAGGTGACAAGGCAAGTTTTCAGCGCTTCATACCGTTCCTCGATATCGCCCCCGTTGATCTCCACGTCTATCGCAACCGACATGGTATTAATCATTTCATCCGTAATACGGCAGTGCAAGGCGGCCAAAATATTCAGCCTCTCCTCATAGCTGTCCGCATCTAAAAATTCCATTACTAACGGATCTATATTTATGATTTCTTCCGCCTGTTTTCCGCTTTCCTGCTCTTTGGGTTCCTCTCTTCGTTCGATCCGGATGTCGGCAGATTCCGTCTCAGGTTTCTGCATGGCATCCGCTTTCTCTTTGACGAGGATTTTTTCAAAACGGTATTCCTGCGCCGCTGCCGGATACTTCTGACGGTCTGTTTTACTTAAAAACTCGGATAATTCTCTGGCATACACGGCATATTCTCCATATAATGCCTGATAAATCACTAAAACTTTCCCTGTCTGCGCGTGTTCTGCCAGCGTCATGATCTGATATAAGCCGCCTTTAAAATGCCTGTATATCTCCTGTGGTCTTGGATCGTCCCTCATTGCTTCTCCTCCACTTTTTAACAATATTATTTCCTTCCCATTATAATCCAAAACCAATTTCTTGTCATTCTTTACTTACTTTTCCATTTTTAGTCCGTCTGCCATTCTTTTTCCCTTTCTTCTTCCATGCCCCATCCGATCCTTCATCCGCTTATCCGGTTTTCCGTATCAATTTTCAGCGGATGCGCTGTCTGTTGAAATAAATTCATGATAAAATTCGCACTGTCCGTCTGCAAAACTTACGCTTTTGAGTCTGATCATCAGTTTTTCCTTTTCCTCCCCGCTCAGGGCATTGATCCTGCCGTTATGTATCTTCATAAAATAAGTACGTTTTCCCTCTCCGTCGACGATCTTCGTCAGGTTCATGCCGCTATTGGCAAATCCCGCTTCTTCCAAGACGAATCCCGTCTCTCTCAGATAATCCTTTTCCATTTGGCGGTAAAGCTCCCTTTCCGTCCTTTGTCCGGATCCGGCTTCGCTCACCAGCGTTTTTCCCGTAAATAGTCCAGTCACACATATGAGTAAACATACGGCCGCCCAAAATTTTTTCTCCATACACGTCATAATTTATCATACTTCCTTTCCTCTTTATCCGTTACCGATACAGCAATCGGTATCATTCATGGAATTTATTTTGAATGATTTCCTTGAATAATTTAAAGGTAGCATTTTATCTGTCCAAAAAAACGGACTCAAAAAAAGAGAACCGCAAACCTGCGGTTCTCTTTCGCTTACTCTATCCTTTTATTAGTTAGAGCCTTTCATCTGTTCTTCCTGCTTTTTGATCATTCTACGAACCATCTCGCCGCCGATAGAACCAGCCTCTTTGGACGTTAAGTCGCCGTTGTAACCTTCTTTTAAGTTTACGCCTAATTCAGACGCTACCTCAGTCTTAAAACGATCCATAGCTGCTTTTGCTTCAGGCACTTCTACTCTATTTGCTCTGCTTCCACTTGCCATTTCTAATTCACCTCCATAAAAATTTTGTTCTGGCTTTTCATCTATTTCCAAGATAAGTGTCGAACGTCCACTTATCCCGGTTGGTTTTATTACCTAAGCCCTTAAGAAGAATGCTTCCGATTTAAGTGTTTTGTTCTCGCTTATCTTGTTTTTATTATTAGCCAAATGAAAAGAATTATAATGGTAAGTTTTTCTTTTTTACGGAAGTTCATAGCGTTTCTTTATATGCTCGTATTCCATCGTGAAAGCCTCGTTATCTTTATCTTTTAACGAATTGAGGTATTCGTGGGTCTCGAAATTGTCCTCCCTGATCTGCATTACGCTGACTGCAATGTTGGAGCAGTGGTCGGAGATACGTTCAAAGCTTGTAGTGATATCCGAAAGGATAAATCCCATTTCGATCGTACATTTTCCTTTCCTGAGTCTTTTGATATGACGCTTTTTCACTTCCGCATTCAAATGATCGATCACTTCTTCCAACGGCTCAACGTGCGTTGCCAGTTCGCAATCCACTTCCTCGAAGACTTTGATCGAAGCGTTTACGATATCCCTGACTGCCTGTATGAACACGGCCAGCTCTTCCGTTGCCTTAGAAGAAAATTTCAGTTCTTTCTTATTCATTTCCTGACATGCCTGCATAATATTCAAGGCATGGTCGGATATCCGTTCAAAATCTCCTATATTATGGAGCAGCAGCGATAACGTCTGACTGTCCTTTTCCGAAAGATGCCTGCTGCTCAGTCTGACCATATAAGTGCCTAACTCGTCTTCATAGTCGTCCACGTCGTTTTCCAATTTTTGTACCATCTCCGCTTTTTCTTCGTCAAATTTATCAATCAGGTCCAGCGCCAGAAAAAGCGCGTCCCTTGCCGCGTACGCCATCTGATTGGTCACATCGCGGCACTGGCTTGTCGCCAGTCCGGGCATATCAAGAAAACGGACATCCAGCTTATGCACCGCCGTACCTTGTATTTCCTGCTCCTCCTCCGCACGGCGTACTTCCGGAATGGTAATATACGCCAGTTTTTCCAAAACTGATGAAAAGGGCAGAAGCAATAATGTAGCGGTGATATTAAAAATACTATGGATAACGGCAATGTCCGCCGGATTGGTGGCGCGCGTCCAAAACGTAAAGTCCAGGATCCCGTTCAGCAGATAAACAACGCACATAAATACGATCGTCCCGATCAAGTTAAAATACAAATGTACGACTGCCGCCCGCTTTGCATTTTTGTTTGCCCCTACGGAAGAGAGCAGCGCCGTAATACAGGTTCCGATATTCTGCCCCATTATAATAGGAAGGGCGGAAGAAAAGGTAATTGATCCGGTCACGCACAATGCCTGTAAAATACCTACGGATGCCGAAGAACTTTGAATAACGGCCGTCAGGATCGCCCCTGCGATCATTCCCAGTATCGGATTGGAAAACATCGTAAGGATCTTTGTGAATTCCGGCACGTCCGCAAGCGGCTTTACGGCGTTGCTCATCGTGTCCATACCGAACATCAGCACGGCAAATCCGATCAGAATCGTACCAATATCTTTTTTCCTCTCGCTTTTCGAGAACATAATAAAACTCACGCCTATGATTGCCAAAATCGGGGTAAAAGACATCGGTTTTAAAAGTTTTATAAAAATACTGTTGCCTTCCAGTCCTGCAAGGCTAAGTATCCATGAAGTAACCGTCGTACCCACATTGGCTCCCATGATGATGCCGATTGCCTGTGATAATTTCATAATCCCCGAGTTGACAAAACCGACCACCATTACGGTCGTTGCCGATGATGACTGGATCACCGCCGTCACTCCGGCTCCCAGCAGCACCGCTTTGACAGGGTTGGAGGTAAGATTTTCCAAGATGCGCTCCAGCCGCCCTCCCGACGCTTTCGATAATCCTTCGCCCATAACGTGCATTCCGTATAAGAACAGCGCCAGACCGCCTACCATCGTCAATATATTGAATATATCCATTCTTCCCGTTCTCCGTTTCAAAATGATTTTTCTGCAATGAGCTTTTCATAAAAATCAATGATCTCTTCAAAAAAGCCTGTTGTATTTTTTTCATCGGCATGACAAGATCCCATGCCCGCTTTCTGCCGCTGTATTTTCCCGTTCTTTTTTACACTTCCCGCCATACCGCTTACGGCGTCAGTGCCATAAATGGCACAAACAATCAGTGAAGAACGCTGCGCTTATGATACTGCAATGACAGATTGTTTGGCGGTTTACAGCTTTTTACTTAACAGATAAGAGATGACCTCCCGTCTGGTGATGATTCCTATGAACCGGTTCATACCGTCCGTTACGGGAACAAAATTCTGATTCATGACCTTACTCAGTAAGTCTTCCATATTAGCTTCTGCACTTACTGGCAAATTATCCCTGTTACGCCGGACTTCTCCTATGGGAATCTCCTCTGCCTCCTTTAGATTCAGATCATATCTGCTCTTGATCTCCCAAAGCAGATCCCCTTCCGTTACCGTTCCTATGTATTCGCCGGTTTTCCTTGAAATGAGCGGAACCGCACTGTAGCGGTGATTCTCCATTTTTTCAAGAGCCTGTCTTACCGTATCGCTGTCATATAGGTAAGCGACTGTACTTTTCGGCGTTAAAAAAAACAATATATTCATAAAACCCGAACCTTTCTCCTGAAACTCCTATCTGCCCGCTTTAGTGGGCATTTATATCAGGATCGTGAAATTTTTATATTTCACGTTAACTCCCGTATGCCTGCTTTAGCAGGCGCATTTCTTTATCTGTTATATACGATCGCCTCGGCTATCTTATCTGCCGCTTCCTGCCCCCGCAGATAAGAAAGTACTGCAAGTCCAAAATCAACGGCGCATCCCATTCCTCTCGACGTAATAATAAAATCTGAAACTTCGCAAGGATTTTTACTCACCAATGCGCCCTCCAGATGGCTTTCAAAAGTCGGATAACAACAGGCATTTCTTCCTTTCAGCATTCCTCTGTGCCCTAAAATGCTGGGTGCGGCGCAGATCGCGCCAATCGCTTTTTTCTGCTCGTAAAATCTGTCAAGCTGTTCCATCAGCAGTTCACAATTTTCTAAATTTGTCGTACCCGGCATTCCCCCCGGCAGCAATATCATTTGCGTCCGGTCAAAATCCACTTCTTCCAATAAACAATCCGTCTCTATCGTAACCTTATGAGAGCTTGTCACCCCTTTTTCCCCCGTAACGGACACCATATCGACGTCTACACCTCCCCGGCGCAGGATGTCTATTACCGCAAGCGCTTCTACCTCTTCATAACCTGTGCCGAAAAACATACATACCTCGCTCATATCATTTCATTCCTTTCCTGAAATCAGTTACTATACTTATTTTCTTGCCCGCTGGCATGGCAATCCCTATTTAGTATACCACCCTTTCGGCGCAAATGCATGAACTATCTGTAAATAAATAGAAAAATGCGAAAACTCGCAGGCTGCTGCCCCTTACTCTTTCACATTGACCACAATAGTCGGCAGCGCCATTTCGCTATACTGGGTAGAAATGATCTCGCTTTGGGATATTCTGGAATAGATCCCCTTAAATTTTCCGTTGTACACGAACATTCCCGTCAGGTTACTGTAATATGCGACTTTAGCATCTTCGCTCTGCATCAGGTCGATATTAGGCGTCTCAAAAGGACGGCAAAATTCCTGCAGCAGATAGTGATTCCCGACAGCGCCGTCCACTTTCCCTTTCCATTCCTCCGGCCCGTATTCCACTCCGGCATACACTCCTTTGGAACCGTAAGAGTCTTCCGGTTTGATGATCCATCTGTCTTTATTCTCCAGCACTTCCTGATAATTAAATTTCCCCCGCTCCAGATTTCCCGTAAAAGGCACATGTTCCCTTACATATTCTTTCTCTTCTTCCGTTAAAAATGTCTGCGTCATTTCATCATGCAAAATTTTAAACAGGATCTTATTATGGACGATCTGCGTTCTAAATTCTCCCACCAGACAGACGGCTTCTTCTTTTACCGCCTGTAAAAAGTCCGCTACTTCATCATAATGCTTCATAATATCGCTGGTCACGGCCCGGCGGTAAATGGCGTCTATTTCCATACCTTCTTTATCATAGAGTGTATTGTCCCGATAAGTTAATTCTCTGATCTCACAAATATGCGCCGAAACTCCCCTCGCTTCAAACCGTTCTTTAAAGATCTGAAATTCCTGTTCCGTAGCGTTTTCCATAAAATCCACGATAGCTACTTTGGGAACCGGATTCTTTCCCGTATTTCCGGCAAACTCCTTATAAATTTCAAGAAATTCTTCTACCCATGTATCGAACAGTTCAAAGGTAGAAATCTCATATTTTTGGGCAAAGATCCCGTATGCCTTTGTCAGCCTGACCGCCTTATTCAACTCCCTGTCTTCATTCATAGCGCTGGTTCCGTCCGTATTGAACTCGCAAAATTGAAATCCGCCCGTAGCTTCATTATAGAAAATATCAATTCTCGCGATTGGAATATTGCTTTTATATTTTTTCTCCCGAAGGATCAGCTCTTCCAATTTCTTTTCAAAACCGAATAATCTCCGATATTCCCCGTCTTCGCAATAGTGTTGTATCACTTTGTCGAAAATCCCGTAAAGCCTTGTGACCGCGCTTTCAAATAACCGGATATCACGATCCGTAAAAATCTTAGGAATATACAAAGTCCTCACGCATCTCCCATGATATTGGGCGGTAGAATTTTGTATATAAGAAAGCGCATTCTTTGCAGATGCAAAATCCGCACTCCGGTCCTGCGCTAAACACGCCATATATTCTCTGTTTATTTCTTCCAGCCCTTTTCCGTTTTTGGTAAACTCCGTCTGCATATCTTCTTTCTCCCGTCCTTCTTGCCCTTTCGTCTCATTCTGCCGTTTTGTATATCCTTCCATCTTTTCCAACAGACATGTGCAGTACCGTTCTACTTCCGGCGTAGGATACTTTTTGATTTCCGAAACTAATTTTTCCATGATCTGTTCCACGGTCCTTCCGTAAGCCATTCCTTGACTCCCATAGTCAACAAGTGAACGCTTAGCGGCTTCGATATCTTCACAGGTCACTTTACCAAAGAAACGGCACAATTCTTTCCGTATCTTCTCCGTATAAAAAAGAGTTTTTACCAGCACGGCATAGGAAAGCGCACAGGAAAGCTCCATGCTGTCGCCTGCCCGCAGCTCGATATAATTTTTCAGCCTTACGTCGGGAAAATACATGGAAATTAAATGCTCCACTTCCTGCTGTGTCATTTCCCGGCTGCGATAGATCTCCGCAGCTTTTTTATCTCTCGTATATACTGCACCGCCCTCGCCGTTTATTACAAGGATCGGCGGGTTCTCATACAAATATTCCGCATAAGCCCGATACCCGAAATCCCCCGAAAAAGTTTTCGGAAATACCCCGCACCGTACAGGATCCGTATTCTGCCAGACAACGGTCCTCACCATTCCCTTCCTTGCTTTTTTTCCCTCAAATACCGGACTGTTATCCGTGATCAGCGCAAAAACCGGCGACAGGACGCAGGCCAGCCTATATTTTTCCACAAAATCCGCCTCGTCCGTATAGTCAATGGATACCTGCACCGACGCCGTAGCCCGCATCATGTTTTTTCCCATTGTTCCCGTTCTTTCAAAGTAGCGGTCCATATACTCATATCTTTTTTTAGGGATCAACTTCAAATTTTCCGCCTTTTGAAAAGGATGATATCCCTGATTTACCAGATGAAATCCCCTGTCTTGCAGAAAGGCCTCCGCCTTTGCCCGGAAGGACTTATAAACCGTCTCGATCTCTTCAATGGCAAGTTTGGGCGCTATACTGATTTCAAGCTGAGCGGCCGGTTCTAATGTAACGGAAAAATCGTCGTTATAAAACCCGAGCAAATGCCCCTCCTCATAGTAAGGCGTATCTTCTTTCGTCCTCATTTTTTCCATCATATGCACCAATTCTTCATAATGGATGGAATTTCCGTCGCCGTCAAGAACAAAATGCTCAATTTCCACACCCGCTTTCATGCAGCCGCCGCATTTCTCCCCGCTTTGAAAATAACGGACTATTTTTTCAATATTTCTTTCTGCCGTCCTTTTTTCTTCCCCGCTTTTGGGACTTCCATTTTTATTACTTACATTTTTTACCTCTTTACTTGTTCCGATCATACCGACTCCTGTTCCCGCAAATTCCGTCACTTATTTAATCATAATCTTTACCGTATCTCCTGTTTTCATTCATTAAAATATCCGCCTTGAACTTTAACTTTAACTCCCATCTGCCTGCTTTAGCAGGCATACAAATCAGGATCGGGAAATTTTTAATTTCACGTTATATGCCCGATTGTTTTCATTATAAATTTGGATTATCTTGAAGTCAATTTGAAAATTTCCACATAAAAAATCCCGGCGCCTGACATCCGTTCAGTCGCCGGGAATTCCATTATTTTTTCTTTCCCCTTTTTCTCATGCATCCTATTCTCCTCCTAATCCTATGCGCCGTTATTACTGCTTTCTCCAAGCCTCCCTGCTCTCTGCAGCGATGCCCTTTCTTTATGCAACCGTCTTCCGTCATATTTTCACTTTTTTTATGTCCTGCTCTCTTTTCCATAAACAGAGCCAAAAAAACAATCTTAACGATAAGTCTAAACACCTTTATCCGATAAGGCGATACCCAAAATAAAATAATTTCCCGGCCGCCATCGAATTTTCCCCGATTTCCTGTACATTTTCGCTAAAATATCTGTCAACTCTTTCCTTTTCACACTAAAAATAATACGGCATAGAAAGCAATATTTTCCTGCTTTCTATGCCGCATATTATGTTTTTTACCCTAACTCCTATCTGCCCGCTTCAGCGGGCATTCAAATCAGGATCGGGAAATTTTTAATTTCACATTAACTCCCATCTGCCTGCTTCAGCAGGCATGCAAATCAGGATCGGGAAATTTTTAATTTCACATTATTTTTATTTCCGCACACCGCGCGGGTTTATGACAAGCAGTGCGCAAATGCCTTCCCCTCTTCCTTCACGATTCTTATTTATTTTCATTCATATAAATATTTGCCCTGCTCTGAATGACGGAAACAACGTCTTCCAACGTTTTCTGTCCGTCAAAATAAGCGCCCGCTTCTTCGGAAACAATGGAAAGCACTTGATCGTCCACCCGTTCCATACGGTCTATCTTTCCGATCAGTTCTTTGATCTTCGCTATTTCTTCCTCCTTTGCCGCATATACCTCCAGCACGAAGTCGTTAGTTCCTATCGACATTGTAGCCTGCTCTACCTGATTGCCGTTCTCATCTTCGGCATAAAATGCTTTTGACGCTGCCTCTGCCTTTTTGTCAAAGGCGGAACGCAGCAACGGCAGATAAGACGTATAATTATTTTGATAATCTTCTTCTAAAAGAGAACGGATAAATACCCACGCCGCTTCTTTATTTTCACTCTTGGCGCTGATAGCCATCGTCAGGTCGCCGCCGCCTGCCACGGAACCGCATGCAAACTTGCTGGGATATCCTACGAAAGAAATGTCTTCGCCGAAAATATTGTGACACATCTGATAATCCTGTATCATCATGATCCGCTCCCTCATCAGCAGAAGCGCGCCTTCACTGGCCTTCCTCCACTCGCTGGCATCCGTTTCCTGATATTCGTTCTCTTTCGGGAATCTGTTTGCAAACTCCAAAATTTCCTTAAATTCCGGAGTGTTGAAGTCACAAAATCCTGTGCCCATATCAAAAAATTGTGCCATGTTGTAACGCAGATAAACGTCCAGTACTCCGGCTTTCGTTTCATGGTCAAACATTTCTACGCCGTCTTCCCTTGATTCCTCCAGCTTTTTCATATCGTCCATTGACCAGCTATAGCCTTCGCCTACATTTTTTGTCTTTCCGAGTATCGTATCGATATAAAAATCAGGAGCCAGAACATACATTTTACCGTCCGTTTCCATTGCGGATAAAATATTCTCAAAATAATCGGCACGGTTTACGCCCTGTTCTCCGTCAAAATAAGGTTTTAAGTCTTCCAAAAGCCCTTTCGCGGCATAAAAATCCTCGGTTCCGTCCGTAATGTTGATCAGATCCGGCATATTTCCCGCCGTGATTTCATTTTTAAAACGCGCCACTCCCTCTTCTCTTGTGGTACCGCTTGCATAATCTATGATCTGCAGACGGTATTTATCGCTTTTCTTATTAAAATTGATCACGCTGCTTCTTATTCCTGTCGTTACTTCTACGGTTCCCAATGTTAGAATCTGTTTTTCCCCTGCCGCTTTCGCATCCGCCTCTTTTAAAAGAGCGATTTCATTTCCGCCCGTCTTTGCATTGTAATTGCTGGTGATCAGGCGGATACTGCCGTCTTCCAGTACGGAGACATAGGTGATATACTCCGCTAAAATATCGCAATTGAGCCAGTTTGCCAAGACTTCCGTCTCGCCGCTTTCCGGATTGAAAGAGTAAAGAACATTGGCGTCATAAAAATAAATCCCTTCTCCGCTGGCCGTCGTAAAATTAAGATCATAACCGAAACGGTCGTTTTTATAGGTTTCTCCCCATGCTTTCTTTTCCTCGTCAAACACTTTGATAACCATCTTGTCTCCTTCGGTCAACGCCACCGCTAATTTTCCTCCGGGCAGAATACCAATCTGGCTCATCCAACTGTCCGCAGATACGGAGAACTCTATATTTCCTTCCCGATCCAATGCCCAGATCCTTTGTCCGCTTCCTATATAAAGGCGTCCGTCTTCTCCCGCCGCAAAATGATACAGATACGGTGCCTGCTCTTCTTCCGCTACCATCTCGGTAAGTTCTTTTTCCATTATGACACTACCGTCATCTTTAAAGACCGTTAACCAATAACCCGGATTTCCCCCGTTTCCTTCCGCCTCCCAATTTACGCCGACCACTGCCAGATTTCCGTCGCTGGTTCCTTGGAGCATATCGATCTCATAATTTTCCGGCAGATTAACTGACAGTTCTGTCACCTGTTTGCTCTCCGTGTCATATTTCATAAGCTTTACTGCGTAATTTTCTTCCTCTGCCCATTTTACATAGTAGACTGCCTGCTCCGTCGCCACTACATCCCCTATGGAAGAATCCTCCGGCAGCTTTTCATATTCTCCCTGATAAAACTTTCCTTCCACCTGTACCTGCTGCGCTTGTTGTTTCGAATCCGCGCTGCCGGTTTCTCCCGACTGTGCAGGCTTTTCTCCTTTGCCGCATCCTGCCAATGAAATCGCCATTCCCAACGCCAAAAGCAGGACCGCTCCGCGTTTTTTGTTATCTTTCTGTCTTACCATCCGTCTTACCTCCTAAATTTCTGCCTTTCCTACCTTTTCCAGTCTAGCGAGGTTTTCTTAACAAATAGTTTGGTAATTTTTAAAGATTTTTTTAATTTGATTTTTATCTGTTTTCATTCATATAAATCTTTGCCCTGCTTTGGATCACGTCAATCACTTCGTCCACGCTTTTCTGCCCTGCAAAATAAGCATCCGCTTCTTCGAAAGCAATGTTGATGATCTGTATATCGATCCGCTCCATCCGGCCAATATGCCCGATCAGCTCTTTTACCGCCGCTGTTTCTTCCTGTGTGGCATCCTCTACCACGATCTGGATTTCCTTATCCGCATTGGATATTACACTGCCGGATTTTTGCTTTTCGCCCGTCTCATAGTCGATCCACATTTCCCCCGCCGCTTTTCTGTCAAAAGCAGACAAGAGCACGGGAAAACCCGTCGTATATCTGTTTTGGTATTCCTCCTCCAAAAAGAAACGGATAAACTCCCACGCGCCTTCTTTTTGAGCGCTTTTTTCGCTCATAACAAGAGTTACGTCGCCGCCTTTTGCCAAAGAACCGCAGGGAAAATTTCCGGGATAGCCCACGCAGGAAATATCTGCATTAAAAATGCGCCGGTACACGGAATAGTTCCTGATCATACTCCATTCGCCTTCCATCAATAAAAGCTCGCCTTCACCTGCTTTTTTCAACTCTCCGTGATCCTCGTCACGATAAGGATTGCTTTCGGGAAACTGCCCTGCAAATTCCAATATCCCTCTGAAGTTCTCATTGTCAAAATCGCAGACGCCTGCATTCAGGTCAAAAAACTGCGCCATATTATAGTACAAAAATAAATAAAATACCTTTCTTCCGTATTCATGATCCAGCATTTCCACGTCCCCGCCCCGGGCTTTTTTAAGCGCCGCAACGTCCTCTAACGTCCAACTATAACCTTCTCCTACATCGCTTTTCTTTCCCACCAGAGTTTTGACCGTAAAATCCGGCGACAGGGCATACAGCTTACCGTTCGTTTCCATTGCTGTCAGGATATTGTCGAAATATTCACTTCGCCGGATTCCCGTTTCGCCGTCCAGATAAGGTTTCAGATCCTCAAATATCCCTTTTGACGCATAAAACTCCTCCGTACCGTCCGTAATGTTCATCACATCCGGCATATTCCCGGCTACGGCCTCCGCATGAAACAGCTCCGTTCCTTCCTGATAACTTTTCCCCTGAGCATACTCTATGACTTCCACACGGTATTTGTCGCTCTTCTTATTAAAAGCAGTTACGGCGCTGCGCATTCCTCCCGTCAGTTCTATCGTCCCCATCGTTATGATCTCTCTCTGCTCCCGCAGTCCGGCATCCGTCAGCTTTAAAAATGCCGTTTCCGTTCCTCCGCCGCTTCTTGCAGCGTCACTTGTGACGATACGCAGGTTTCCGTCCGGAAACACGGACACATGGCAGAGGTCGTCCCCAAGGACGTCATTTTCAATCCAATCCGCCATAACGGCCGCCGTCTGGCTTTTCGGGTCGAAAGAAAACAGCTCTTTTTCCGTATAAAAATAAATGCCGTCCTCGCTTTTGGCAACGGCAAGAGAATCGTCAAAATGACTGTCGCTATAGCTCTCTCCCCAATCCTGCTTTTCAAAATCCAGCATCTGCACTTTATTCCCCAATAAATCATGCACCGAAACCGCAACTTCCCCATCCGGCAGAGTCCCCATATTACAGATGTAATTCTCCGGTGTGTCTACGGAAAATTCAAAATTTCCTTCCCGATCGAACACCCAGACACGAAACAGGGAATGGACGCAGACCCGTCCGTCTTTCCCGGGAGCGGCTCCGTAAAGATAGACATAAGGATTCGAGGTTAGATCCCGCTCCTCCTGCACGAAATCGGTAATATCCTGTTCCATAAGCAGACCGCCCTCTTTGTCCAAAGTGATAATATAATAATGAAATAAGGATTCGTCCGCTTCGTCGACAACGTATTTCACAACGGTCAGACCGCCTTCTTCGTTAATGTCAAAATCCTCTATTCCTTCTCTTTCCCCCAGATAAAAAGGTAACTGTTCCGTCTTTTTTGTCTCCAGATCATATTTGAAAAGTTTTCCGCCTTCCGCATACCATTTATAATAGTAAACCGCCTTTTCCCCTGCCGCTGCCTTGTCGACAGACGCCGTCTCCAGCAGGGTATCATATTCTCCGGAATAATAGTTCCCCGACATTTCCCCTTGCATCCCTTGCTGCCCGCTGCCTTTGCTGTCTTCCGAACCGTCCTTTTGCCCGCTCAGTACAGCGTCTTTCTCTTCTGCTGCTTTATGACCAGATTCCTTTCCTTGATTCCCACATCCAAAAAGTCCTGCGGCGATTCCCACTGCTAACAATAAGGATACTATCCTGAAACGATTGTTTTTCATTATGTTCCTCCTTGCAATAATGGATCCGTTTTCATATGGATTCCCAAACGTCAAAATTTTATTTATTATATCACTCTTTTATTTATTATATCACTCTTTTTGTCTCCCTTCTATAATTTCATGGACGTTATCAGTTTTTTGCGTTTTGTGATCTTCTTCCTCCGGTTTCGCCGTCATGGATATTTTACGGACGCTATCGGTTTTTTACGCTTTGTGGTCTTCTTCCTCCGGCTTCATTGTCATAGATATTTTACGGACGCTATCGGTTTTTCCCCGGCTCTTCGCTTTCAGGAAATCTTTTTGGACGGTTCTGCCGAACATTGTAAATTTTGCATAAAAACCGGAAGAAACGGAAAATTTAATAGTAACAAGATAGGAGGGTAATTTTATGTGTCACAGACAAAACAGTAAACCCTGCGCTCTACAAAAAGGAGCGCAGAGTCTTGAATTTGAAAGAAACGTTTTTATAAAAGACAGCGCTTCGATCGTAGGCTCCAAGGAAGGGCAGGGACCTTTGGGAAGTCTGTTTGATATGATTGGAAACGACGATATGTTCGGCTGTCAGACTTGGGAAGAGGCGGAAAGCTCCCTGCAAAAAGACGCCGTTTACATGGCCCTTGGCAAAGCAAAGCTAAAGCCCTCTGAAATGCGCTATATTTTTGCCGGTGACTTACTCGGTCAATCCATTGCCACCTCTTACGGCATCTTAAATTATGAAATCCCTTTCTTTGGGCTTTACGGCGCCTGCTCTACCTGCGGGGAATCTTTAAGTCTGGGTTCTATGGCGGTCTGCGGCGGCTTTGCGGATAAAGTCATCTGCGTGACTTCCAGCCATTTTGCCAGTGCGGAAAAAGAATTTCGTTTTCCCTTGGAATACGGTAACCAGCGGCCTCTCTCCGCAAGCTGGACCGTAACGGGCAGCGGCGCTTTCGTTTTAACTGGAAAACGCGCCGAAAATGAAAAAGTCCGGGCGCGCATTACCGGGATCACCACAGGCGTCATACAGGACTATGGGTTAAAAGATTCCATGAATATGGGCGCCTGCATGGCTCCCGCCGCCTGTAACGTGATCTATCAGAATTTCATGGATTTCGGAAGAATGCCCGAAGATTACGACAGGATCATTACCGGAGACTTAGGTTCTATAGGACAGACTGCCCTGTTGGATCTTCTCCGGGATAAGGGCTTTGATATATCCGCACAACACATGGACTGCGGAATTGAAATTTTTGACGCCGAAAAGCAGGATACCCACGCGGGCGGCAGCGGATGCGGATGCGCGGCAACGGTCTTGTCCGCCTTTATACTGAAACAGATTGAAGAAGGAATCTGGAAACGGGTACTTTTCGTCCCCACCGGAGCGCTGCTCAGCAAGACTAGCTTTAACGAAGGGCAGACCGTTCCCGGTATCGCACATGGGGTCATTATAGAAAACGTGGGATAAAAGTCCGCAAACTTAGAACTTCAAAGGCAAAAACTTCAAAGGCAGCTATGCTGCCTTTGGGAAACAGCTTCCGCTGCAAACGAAAACTGCCGCAGACGGTCAGAAGTTCTTCTCACACGATGAACCGGCTGGGACTGATACCACTCTTCCGGCCAAACCGCACCGGTATGCGCACTTCTAAGGCGCCGTCGTCTCGCTGTTCATGTAAAGCGGGCATCCGGTAGTCTGTCCCATAGCCGTTACCGTCGTTCCCACACAGTTTTTATTATCCAACCAGCATACCGCCGCAACGCCGTAATAGGTATCATATCCTTCGATTTCCAACTTGATATAGCGTTCCCCGTACATAGACCAAGTTCCCGACGCATCTCCGCTTATCGTACCGTCCTCTCCCAAAGTCACATACACCGCTTCTGTGGTAACGTAAGGATCTCCTGCCAAAACAAGCTGGAACTTGTTTTCCTCGGCAAAGGATAAAAATTCTTCTTTTGTGACCGCCCGGTCGGCTTCTTTGGCATAACGGTTGGCATTGATCACAATATCCCCTGCCGAATTGATATAATACTGATGCGCCTGCATCATATATTTCGTACTGGAAGCCGCAAGAGGATGGCCGTTATCACACTCCGCCGTCTTATCTCCCTGCAGGGCGAGCGTTCTTACCATGAGCATGGCGATATTGACGCCGTCGCTTGTAGTATACAGATCCCCGTGTCCCGGCGCATGGATATCGAAATCGTAGTCCGCCCATTTAAAGGAAGACATGGCTATGTACTCCGTACTGCCTTCAATCCGGTCCGCCGTAGTGATATAGCTTTCCCTGTCCAGATCGCTCCGGTAACCGGAAAGCGGCGGGAACAGCCCCGTCACCAGTTCTTTGCCGATCCATCCCGAAGCCATGGGATCTTTGCTTAAATTGGTAAAAGAAGTAATGTCTTCGCTCTTTGCCGTAAAAAGCACATAATTTCTGGACAACACGCCCAGACAGGTCATCAGATAATAATAATCCCCGTAAGTCTGCGTCACTTCCCCCTCTTCCGATACCAGATCCACATCATACTGATGGGTAATGACGCTGCCTTCCGCGCAGTAAGTCATATGCCTGCCGTAATACGGCTGACTTTCCCCTATCGCTGTTTTTCTGGCCTCTTCCATATAGGTATTGATGGTGTCTTCATCCAGCCATCCGGTCTGTCCGTCTTTTCGTAACCCTGTTTCACTGTCCAGCTCGATCATATAAGTTCCTGCACCGAAAGAACCGTATGTTAAGTACATATTCCCTTCCGCGTCATAGACTACCTGCGGGTCAAGGGCGACTACATTATAATACAGCGCGTCCTGCGCATAATCGCTGATCGACTGCAGGATACAGCCTGCATATTGAAAAGAATGCGCCTCCAGATCGGGGGACCATGCCATCACGATACAGACCCGGTCATGCTTTTCTTCGTCATATCCCGCATTGACCAGACAGGTATAGAGCCAATATCCGCCGTAAGAAGCCGGTACGATATCCGCAGCCCAGTACTGGCAGGCGGCGGCGTCTTTTAACATCCAGTCGTCGACCTGCGTCCATCCGTATTTTTCCATCTCCTCCGCTACCGGAGTCGCCTTTCCCAGATACTCCCAGCGGATCAGATCCTTAGATCTCCTCAGGATATTGCCGCCTTCCCAGCCTGTCTGTACCATGTAGAAATATCTTACCCCTTCAATGACTACTTCGGTCAACGACGGATCATGTACATTACAGTTCTCGTCGCTCTCCCCGTCCGTATTACTGCCCCAAAGAAATTCAAATTCCCCGTTTTCAACGGACTCTCTGTTGATATCATAGTTGGGATTCTCCGGATATGCCGCCGCTACCCTGACGCTTACCGTATATACGACTTCGTCTCCCTTTTTCAGATCCAGAAACACAATCCCGTTTCTGCCTGCCTGGGAATTTGCCGTAAGGGTAAAACTTTCACTGTTCCATTCTGCCAATTCTTCCGGCGGTATGGAAATATAACCCTCGTCCACTGCCGATAAAGTAACGTTGTCTATCCCGCTGTCTTCCGTAAGCTCCAAAGTGTATTTTGCCGCGTCTTCCGTCAAGTATCCCAATGCCAGATTATCATAGCAGATGGTTGCCGCTATGTCGCTTGTCACATATTTTTTACTGCCGTCCTCTTTGCGGTTTGCAGCCTGCGCCACATCGTGATCCAAAGGAATCAAGGCGGACTCGCCGGGTACAAATTCATAATCGGTTTTCTCCGCCTCCGCACCCTCCGGCTCTCCCGTTTCCGCGCCTGCCGTCTCTGTTTCTTGTCCTGCCTTCCCGCTTTCTTCCTCTGTCTGAACTTGTCCGCCCGTCTTAGACGCCTCCGGCGCAGCGTTGCCGCAGGCGGCGAGCTGCAGGCACAGTGCGGATGCCAGCCCCATACAGATCCATTTCTTTCTGACTCTGCTCATATCTGTCCCGTTCCTTTCTCTCCTTTTTAAATAACGATCCATAACTATCCTCTTTCTCAAGCATAGCATCAAAAATACATCCGTGTCAAATCTTACGGCACATATTTTGGGCAATGTTTCCTCTTCCCCTTTTTATGGACATTCTCCCCCTGCCCATGTATAATATATTTATCAAAAAATAACTTGCACTTCTTTCAGAATTAAGCATGTTAAAAATATAATAAAAGGAGAACGGCTATGGAAATTGAAAGAAAATTCACGATAAGAGAACTGCCTGACGATCTGGATTCCTATCCCTGCCATCTGATTGAGCAGGCATATCTGAATACCGATCCGGTCATCCGTGTCAGAAAGGAAGACGACATTTATTATCTGACCTATAAAGGCAGCGGAATGCTGGCAAGGGAAGAATACAACCTTCCCCTGAATCAGGATGCCTATCGCCACCTTTTAGATAAGGCGGACGGGCGTATCATTACCAAAAAACGATATGTGATTCCATTAAAACGGTTCCGTCCAAATGACCAGGAGGGGCTTTCCGTGGAACTGGACATTTTTGAAGGAGAACTTGCGCCTCTCATTATAGCCGAAATTGAATTTCCGTCAAAAGAAGCGGCGGAAACTTTTGTCCCTCCGGAAATCTTTTCCGAAGACGTGACTTTTGATCCCCGCTACCATAATTCTAACTTAAGTAAGAAATCCTAGGAAATCAGCAGATTTCATGCCCCTCTTTAAAGGGTTCTGCCTGACGGGGAGGTCAGGTTTTCCGCTTTGGCTTAGCCGTAGACTCCCTCGCCAGCAGTTCTCCCGGAAATACAAGATGTTTATGTTCTTCTTTCCCTGCAATAATATGAAAAAGCAGCTTGATCGTCTCCCTTGCCATCTCTTCTACCGGCTGCCTGATCGTAGTCAGCCTCGGCGCATAATAATCCCCAAGCTCGATGCCGTCGTATCCCGCAACCGATACTTCCTCCGGAATCTTTATGCCTGCATCCAATAACGCCCGCATTGCTCCGATGGCAAGGCTGTCCGCCGTTCCGTAAATGGCGCTGAAACGTTCTCCGCTCTCGATCAGTTCCTTCGTTTTCCGATAGCCGTTTTCCATCGAATACGATTCCGTCCCTTCTTCCATTTTACGGATCAGGTTCTCGTTTACCGGCAGCCCGTGTTCTTTTAGCGCCGCTTTGTACCCCTCCAGACGCAGTTTACCGATACTGATATCCCCCGGCTCCGCCGTCAGGATCGCAATGTCCCTATGTCCGATCTCTATCAGATATTCCGTCATTTTTTTGCTTTCCTTAAAATCGTCCACCGCCACATTGGAATATAACGCTTTATTGATATTCTCCGGCGTAGCGCCCACCGTACCGAAAACAAACGGAACTTTCAGCATTCCCAGCTTTTCCTCTGAATGGGAAAAATAACCTCCCAAAAAGATAATGCCCCGCAGTCTCTTTTCTTTTACAAGCTCTAACGCTACGTCTACCTCGTCTTCATAAGATTCCACATGCCTAAGTTCCATGGAATAACCTTTTTTCTGCGTCTCTTCTTCAATGATCTTGATCATGCCTGCAAAAAACGGATTCGTGATACCCTTGATCAGCACCGCAATGCTCTTAGCGTCGGCGCGTTTCAGATTTCTTGCGCTGTTATTGGGAATGTAACCGCTCTCCTGTATCACATCCATGATCATCTTTTTCGTTTCGGGATTGATGTCCGGATGATTATTGATCGCCCGCGATACGGTGCTCACACCCACACCGCATCTTCTGGCAACATCTTTTATTGTAATTTCCGCCATAAAGAACCTTACCTTTCTCTAAAATTCGGCCCCGCATGTTTCCCGTCGTGCCGCCGGCGTCGTCGGCGCCATAGATGGCACAAGCAAGGAGCAGGAAGGCGCAAAGCCGTAGATGGTAAAAAAGTGACTCCGTCGCTTTCTGATTCCAGATCCGTCCTGCGACGGACTTTCCTATAAGATAAATCAAATCCCCCGCAGCAGGCGGCTGTGGGGGGATCCTAACCTTTGCAGCAGCCAAAACCGGATCTGCCCGGTCTTAGCCCGCTGCCTGCAGATATCATTCCGGATCCGTATCCGGCTCCGTCTTTTCGATGACCCTTCCATATAATTTACAGATCTTATAAATCCTGTCCGCAAGTTTCTTTGTACAGTCTTTCGCACCCATACGCCACTTCCAGTTGATCCCAAGAGTAGAAGGAATGTTGATCCTCGCCTCGGTGCCAAGCCCTAAATAATCCTGCATCGGTATAATGGCCGTATCCGCCACGCTCGCGAGCGCCGCACGGATAAATTCCCATTCTATCTCTTCCTCGGATGTGATATGTAAATACTTTTTGGCAAACGCTTTATCCTCTTTATTAAAGGACTTATACCAGCCAAGCGTCGTATCGTTATCATGGGTTCCCGTATATACGACGCAATTACGCTTGTAATTATGGGGAAGATAATCGCTCTCTTCTCTGGAATCAAAAGCGAACTGCAGAATCTTCATGCCCGGATATCCGCACTTTTCCACCAGTTCAATGACCGTATCAGTCAAAAATCCCAGATCTTCGGCGATCACCTTCTTTTCACCCAGTTCTTTTTTCATCGCTTCAAAGATGCTATATCCCGGACCCTTTTCCCAATGCCCGAACTCCGCCGTATCGTCTCCGTAGGGTATAAAATAGTATTCGTCAAATCCACGGAAATGATCGATACGCACGATATCATACAGCTCGTAGCAGTATGCGATCCGCTTCATCCACCATTCGTAATTTGTTTTCTTATGATAAGTCCATTTATAGAGCGGATTCCCCCAAAGCTGCCCCGTTGCCGAAAAGGAATCCGGCGGGCATCCCGCGACTCCGATCGGCATTCCGTCCTTATCAAACTGGAAAAGTTCAGGATTCGCCCATGTGTCGGCGCTGTCAAGCGCAACATAGATCGGGATATCGCCGATGATCTCGATCCCTTTTTCATTAGCGTACTTCTTAAGCCCTTCCCATTGTTTCGCAAATTCATACTGTTGGAATTTGAAAAAGAGGATCTCGTCTGCATACTGCTTCTTCGCCTCTTCCATTGCTTCCGGTTTCCTGCGTTTTATGTCCTCATCCCACTCCAAAAAACTTTTCCCGTCATAAGAATTTTTTAACGCCATGAAAAGCGCGTAATCTTCTAACCAGTATGCGTTCTTCTCCGCAAATTTTTTAAACTTCCCGTCTTTTTCGATCTCGCTGTTCTCATATGCTTTTCTCAGCACTTTAAAGCGGGAATTGTAGATCTTCTCATAATCCACATAGTTTGCATTGTCCCCAAAATCATATTTGCTGCAGTCCGACCTTTTTAAAAGCCCCTCTTCTATCAGCGTTTCCAGATCGATATAATACGGATTCCCCGCAAAAGTAGAAAACGACTGATAGGGGGAGTCCCCATACCCCGTAGGTCCAAGCGGCAGTATCTGCCACAACGTCTGCCCTGCCCTCTCTAAAAAATCCACAAATGCATAAGCCTGTTTCGAAAAAGTTCCGATCCCATATTTTGACGGAATGCTGGATATTGGTAAAAGAATACCGCTTTTTCTCATATTTTCTCCTCCATTTCCGTTGTCCGGGGCAGCGGAGATATTTAACCTTTTACTGCACCTGCAACAACACCTTCAATAATATATTTCTGACATGTCAGATAAAAAATAATAATCGGGACTATGGATAATACAAGCATCGCCATAAGTGCGCCCATATCCTTGTTACCGTTAGATCCTACTAACATCTGTATGACTACCGGTATCGTCTTATACTTCGTACTGACGCCGATCACAAGATAAGGGAGCAGGAAGTCATTCCATATCCACATTGCATTTAAAATGGCAACGGTGATCGCCGTCGGCTTTAAAATGGGAAACACCACGCCGAAATATGTCTGCAGCGGATTACATCCGTCGATCATAGCCGCTTCTTCGATCTCAAGCGGAATAGACTTCACAAAACCCGAAAACATAAATACCGACAGTCCTGCACCAAACCCTAAGTATAGAATACACATACCGAGCGGATTTTTCAATTGAAATTTATCAGCAAGTGAAGACATTGTGAACATTACCATCTGAAAAGGCACGATCATTGAAAAAACAAACATGTAATATAACATGGAGGTGACCTTTGATTTTACCCTTGTTATATAGTACGCCGTCATGGACGTAAACAGGATGATCAGCGCAACGGAAATGATCGTAATAAAGAAAGACCAGCCCGCGGCGCTCAAAAGTCCCGTTTTCGTAAGCCCGTTCACATAGTTTTTCAATCCTGAAAAAGTTTCCGCGCTGGGGAAAGAAAAAGGATCGGAGCTGATAAAAAATTTTCCTTTAAAGGAGTTATTTAAAATAAAGAACAACGGATATAATACGACCAGTGCGAAGACGATCAAACATACAAATATAATGGCGTCCGCCGTTTTTTTCTTTCTACTTGTCATTATTGTTCTACCTCCCTACTTCTCGTAAATGATAACTGGAGTAATGCAATGACCGCAACGGCGATAAAGAACATGACCGCCTTGGCCTGACCGACTCCTTCAAAGCCTGTTTTTCCGTAAAAAGTCTCGTAAATGTTCAACGCCAGCATCTGGGTTTTATTCATCGGCGCGCCGTTGGTGAGCGCCTTGTTCTGATCGAAAAGTTTAAAACTGTTGGACAAAGTCAGGAATACGCAGATCGTGATGGAAGACATAACCATCGGCAGTTTGACCTTGATCAACGTCTGCCAGCTCGTCGCTCCGTCAATGTGCGCCGCCTCTAAAAGATCCGTCGGTACGTTCTGTAATCCTGCAATATAAATGATCATCATATATCCGACCATCTGCCAGTTCATCAAAAGCACTAAACCGATAAAACCGAATTTAGCGTCCGATACGATCGTCTTGCCATAAGAATAAAGAATGGCGTTGATCATCTGCTGCCATGTATAACCAAGTACGATACCGCCGATCAGGTTCGGCATAAAAAATACGGTTCTGAAAAGATTTGTCCCCTTTATCTTTCTTGTTAAAAGCAGCGCAAGCGAAAATGCGATCACATTGATCGTTATGATGCTGATCACCGTAAATCCCGCCGTAAATCCAAAGGCATTCATAAAGCCCTGACTGCTGCCAAACGCCTTTTTATAGTTTTCCAAACCTACCCATTTTGCATTGGATACCGTTGTAAAATTACAAAAAGATAAATAAATTCCCTGTGCAAACGGTATGATGAATGCAAATGCGAACGCTACCAGAGTCGGTAATGTAAAAACAAGAAAATATTTTTTTAATGTTTTTTCCATGATGGTTTTCCCTCCTACTTCAATCTGCGCCTCTGGCGCAGCATTAAATCCGCCGCCGTCTCCTGATGCACTGCCTCTGTTGATATCCGCCGGATGTCCCTCCGTTCCGTCTGCCATTGGGGTACGCAGCCGGAAAAGAAACGTACCTCTGACGGATATCAACGAAGCAGTACGGCAGCATCCTGCGGCGTTTCTTTTTACTTCGCTTCAAAGATTTAAAAAGGCGCTTCGCAGGCTAAGCTGCGAAGTGCCCCACTTTCTTTTATGACAACTCTATTCTGTTTTCCCTCAAGGCTTTTACTGTGCAACTGCCGCCTTTTCTTCTGCCCATCTGGATACTACAAGAGCCGTAACGTCTTCCCATGTCATGTTTCCGTTGCAGTACTCTAACAATGCCGCGCCGAAATCATCTTTGAAATCCTGGCTCGGGAATACGGTAAATGCCCACGGCACTGCCGTCTTTCCGCTTTCCATAGAAGCTAACATGGATTTTGCCAAAGGATCGGAAGGTTTTTCGCTGTCGCCGAATGTGGTAAAGGGCGCTGCGTTTCCTAATCTGTTAACCATGTAATCTTTTCCTGCGTCAGAATTGATCATCCATTTTACAAACTCTAAAGTTGCCTGCTGGTCTTCTGCCGGAACCTGACTGTTGATACACCAGTAGTTTTCCGTACCGATGCATAAGCCCTGATTTTCTTCTCCGCTCACGCCCGTGTAGATCGGTAAGAAATGTACGTCTCCTTCCACTACTACGTTGCCGTCTACTTCTGCGATCTGGCTCCATGCCCAGTTACCGTTCTGTACCATCGCACATTTTCCTAAGGCAAATTCCGCCATGGAAGAAGCTACGTCTTTGCTGCCGAGTAATCCCGGTGCGCAGGTTGAATTGTTAATGTACAGGTCAAAGATGTTTTTGAAATTCTCTCCGTATGAGAAAGTGATCTCATCCGCATCGCTGACGCCTTTTTCTTCAAATTCATAATAAATCGGAAGGTTTGCCGTATGTGTCTGCCATCTCCAGTCCTCGCCGGGCATCAAAGAGGTAGATGCGAATACGCCGTCGATCCCTAAGTCTGCCGCTTTAGCCTGCATATCCTCTACTACTGATTTTAAAGTATCGAAATTATTGATCTCGTCTACGCTTGTTACAACCGCGCCGTCCATTGCAAAATACTTCTGCATGATAGCGTCGTTGTAAATAATTCCGTATGCTTCTACCGTATAAGGAATGCCGTATGCTTTACCGTCGTCTCCCGTCACCGCAAGACTCTGGTCGGAAAGGGACGCATACAGATCCGTATCTGTCAGATCCATGCAGTAATCTTTCCAGTTTGCATATCCTACCGGTCCGTTGATCTGGAATAAAGTAGGCGCATTGCTGCCTGCGATCTCGGATTTTAATACTTCTTCGTAAGTACCGCTTGCCGCCGTAACTACTTTAACTTCCACACCGGTCTCTGCCGTATAAGCCGCTGCGATCTCCTGCCAGACCTCGTCTACTTCCGGTTTGAAGTTCAGATAATATACGCTGCCGCCGCCTGCATTTGCCTGTGCGTCATTGTCTGCCGGTGCTTCCGCATCATTTTCCGCCGGCGCTTCTGCATCGTTTTCTGCCGGTGCCTTTGTTTCCGGTGTCTTACTGTCGGCATTTCCTTCGCCGCCGCAGCCCACAAGCATAGCAGCGATCATGGATACGCTCAAAAGTGCGCTTAAAAGTTTCTTTTTCATAAAATATACCTCTCCTTTTCTTTTTATTTCCTGTATTAGGAAATGAATGAAACCGTTATCGGTAACGTTTCCGATAACGGTTTCATAATACCATTATCGAACCCGTTTGACAAGTCTGTTTTTATAACTTTGTAACTTATACGAAAAGAATACTTTCGAAATTTGTGCATATTTTACAATGATTTTTATATTTTACAATGATTTTTATTTTTTATAAGCTTAATTTATTTTAGAATTTAAGATACGATCCTGAAAAATGTTTCGTTGCGGACACAGGTCAGAATTATGGAAAATGCCACTAGGCAATTTTTCCTATTTGTGATAACATAAAAATCAATGTGATAGAGAATGAGGTACACGCAGTAAAGGAGTCTTACCATGAAGAATTACCATGATTTAAAACACAAAATTATCTTTTATGTAATGTCCGCAGCTATACTGACTACGGCGCTGATCACCACAATCATGTTCAAAGGCAGCGTCCGCTCTACCGACGCCATGCAGTTGGACAGTATGCAGATCGCGGCCCGGATCGCCGCGCAAAACGTCAGTTCCAATCTGCATCTTCTCACGGAACGGATGTTCAACTTTTCGACGGAAGAAGTTTTTCTCCACGAAAACATTTCCCCTGAAGAAAAACAGGCGCGTTTGGATACGATCAAACTGCAGATAGAATTTGTCTGGCTGGCATCCTATGATACCGCAGGAAAGAAACTTTACGGAGACGCTATGGCGCCGGATTCTATTGCCGAAACGAAATACTATTCCATGATGACCCGGACCGGCAATATCACCATCGGCGAACCCTATTATGACGAGGGCACTCTCCAGCTCTGCGTAGGAGCGCCCTTAAAACTGGAAGATCAAGTCACAGGATATCTGATCGGCAGTTATAAATACGATCTGTTAAGCGACGTTTTAAACCCGCTTGTATTGGGCGACACCGGCAGCGCCTGCATCATCAATGAAAACGGAGATATCATTGGCGACAGGAACGTGCAAAATATCATCGACGGGCTCAATGTTTACGAATTATATCCTTCCGCCGGCAATGTGGATCAATTCCATAAGATCACTGCTTTCCAAACCGGCTCCCAAAAAATGGAACTGGGAAACCGGATCGGTTATCAGATATTTTATACGGGATATTCGCCGATCGCGGGAACAAACTGGGCTTTATTTTTATATGCGCCAAGGATCGAGTTTATGAAGACCACCTATATGTCCGCGGGGATCTCCCTGTTGCTCGCCTTCCTCCTTTTACTTGCTGCCGCCGTCGTTATGGTGCCTGTTTCCCAGCGCATCTCCGGCCCGCTGTCCTCTGCGACCTCAAGGCTGGAGGCGCTATCGGCAGGCAATCTTTCCGACGAAGTCATATTGTCCCACACCAATGACGAGACAAGTATCCTGACGGAAGCGCTTTCCAGCACCGTCTCCAGCTTAAGACGCTACATACAGAATATTCAGGTGTCTTTGAGCACGCTTGCCGAGGGCAATTATGCGAACGATATTCCCGACGATTTTAAGGGCGATTTTTCTTCCATACGGGATTCACTCTGCAACATCACGGACGCCCTCAACCAGACGATGGTAAAAATGAACCGCTCCTCGCTGGAAGTAGCCGACAACGCCAGGCAGCTTCTGAGCGGTTCCAAAGAACAGACCGACGTTTTAAGCGACATGGAACGCAATATGGCTGCAATCAGTTCTTCCATCGATAAAAACAGGGATAACGTCCTTATGATTGAACAATGTGCGGAAATGGCAACCGAGAAAACAAATCTGGGACGGGACTATATGCAGGATATGCTGGATTCTATGTCCCAGATCCATGAGTCCGTAAACGAAATATCGAAGGTCAGCCTGATGATCGATAATATCTCCCGTCAGACCAACCTCCTGTCCCTGAACGCTTCCGTAGAAGCCGCAAGAGCGGGAGAAGCCGGAAAAGGCTTTTCCGTCGTGGCGGAAGAGATCCGGGAACTTTCCACCCAGACCGCCCAGGCGCTGAAGGAAACAAGCAGTCTGATCGAAAGATCCGCAGAAACCATTCAGGCCGGCCTCGATACGGCAAATCAGACGGCCAGAACCTTTCAGGAGATTTCCGATCTTACCGGCCAGTACCGGGATATTTCCTGCCGCCTTGCCGACACAGTGAAAGAACAGACTGACGCGGTCAACAACGCCGGCGGCAGTCTTCTCGCCCTTCGCAACATCGCCGACAGAAATGACGAAATGGCGGCACAGTCCTTAGCGCAGGCCGAAGATTTAAAAAATTACGTCTCACAGGTTAAGATCAGGGAATAAGCAGACGGAAGTTCATTAGACGATTGGAGGTTCATGATGAAGAAAAAACTGTTATTAGGATTATTGATATTGACTTTTGGCTTGTCCGGCTGCGGGTCCGCCCCAAAGATGCAGGACGGCTTTTACAGCGCCGAAATGTCCGATTATTCCCACGGCTGGAAGGAATATATCTGTATTATGGTAAAAAACAATAAGATCGTTTACACGGAATTTAACGCCAAAGACCCGGGCGGCTATATCAAGGCGTGGGACAATGCCTATATGCAAAATATGGAGTCTGTTACCGGTACCTATCCCAACGAATATACCCGCTATTACGCCGCCGAACTGCTTGAGAGGCAAAATGCCTCCGATCTGGACGCCTTAACGGGCGCAACTTCTTCCGGAAGCAATTTTAAGCGCCTCACGGCGGCAGTAATCGGGCAGGCCATTGCCGGCAGCTCCGATACCAAAATCGTGGAGAGTGCCGAATAGCCGGACGGCGGAAATGGAGAATGCTATGATAACTAAAAAAACAGGAACTCTTTTTTTCTGCATATTGTCCGCTTTCTTATTATATGGCTGCGGGGCCGGCAGTCCAAGCGCTCCATCCCTTCCCGATAATCCGCCTGCCGCCTCCGTGCAGGAATCGGAAAGCGTAAATACGCCTGCCATAGATAAGAACAAATATTCCGGTCTGCATATCGCCCAAAAGACGCTTGTCATTCCGGGGATCGAAAAAAACTACGATCTATTATTTCTTTCCGATACCCATATGATCGTTTTAGACGGCACGGAAGATACGCAGGTAACGGAGAACGCCCTGCCGCGTACCGGACTTTTTAAAGACGCCGACGGCAAAGACTCTTATGAAAATTTTCCGAAATGGATGGAATATGCCAATGAGACGGAAACAGATATGCTGCTTTTAGGCGGCGATATCATTGATTTTCCTTCCGAAGCAAATTTAAACTTTTTAGCGCAAAATCTGGACGCCTTAAAGATACCTTACTGTTATACTTTAGGAAATCACGACTGGACTTATCCTTGGGAATATATGACGGAAACGGGCAGACAGCAATACCGCCCTCTGTTCGCTCCTTTTATGAAAGAAAATCCCGCTGCTTCCATTACGGAATACGAAGAACTGGTCATCCTTTGCGTAGATAACAGTTCCAATCAGGTAGAAGCGGAGGCGCTTCCCGTTATGGAAGAAGCGCTTGCCATGGGAAAACCCGTTATCGTCCTGCTGCATGTGCCCTTTTCCACGGAAACGCTGCTTGAACAGGCCTCTACGGTATGGAGCAGTCCCGTTTCCGTCGGCATGGCGGACCGGGGCGGCATCTTTCCCGACGCCAATACAATAGCCTTTCAGGATAAGATATTAGGCGAAGATTCCCCTGTCGTATGCGTCCTTGCCGGCCATGTGCATTTTCCGGATGAAGCCATGCTGACGGACTCCGTCGTACAGTTTGTGGCCGGCCCGGGATACGGGAATGAAGGGATCGCACTGCATATACAGGGCGGGGCCGATACTCCGTAACAGTCTGACAGAATCTTATTACAATCCTCCGGCCGCCCTCTATTTTTTCATATTCAGTACCACGCTCACAATCCCGCAGAGGATCCCGAATACCGGAAAAATGATCACGGTAGGCATTCCCCATTGATGGAAGGCTAATGCGCAAATCAGATAAAGGATGAATGCGGCCATCATAATACAGCCGCAGGCCGCTCCCAGCAGCCGGTTTCTTTTATATTCTTCCGTTTCTTTATTGTGTATCGCATTGTATTCTTTAATATCGAACTTTCCTTTTTGTATCCCCGCATACACCAAAATAGGAACCGCCACGGATATAAACAGAAAAAAGAGCGAATCGGCAAATTCTTTTTCTGCCTGCAGGCCGCCTTCACCTAACGAACTGACGATCATGCCCACCAAAATCAACACTACGCCCGTTACGACCATGACGGGGAATTTACGGTTGAAACGGTCTATTTCTTCTTCCGTGTAAAACTCTTCTATATACGGATTTTTCCGTTCAAACTCGCTGTGCTGCATCCCCGCAACAATAAAGATCGCTACCGCTATGATCAAAAAGATAAGAAACACCGCGGTCATAAGTTTCCCTTCCGGCGGCATCCCTATTTGTAAAAATTGGGAAACACAGATTCCAAACAGGATCAGTCCTACCCCGAGTGCGATCCTTTTACTGAACCGGTTCATATGGGCGTCATATTGCGCTTTGTCCTCCACATAAATGACACTAATGTCTTTTCTTACAAGATCGTCCATACTGCAGCGGAAGATCTCGCAGATCTGCAACAGTTTATCCATTTCCGGATAGGTAGTGTCCGATTCCCATTTCGATACGGATTGTCTGGACACCTCCAGCTTCTCCGCCAGTTGTTCCTGCGTAATGTTTTCTTTCTTCCTTAAAAATTGTAAGTTTTCTCCTAAACTCATAGTAAAGTATTTCCTTTCGGTTTTATTTCATTTATAACGGTATGGCAAAGATTATGTACCGGCACATTCGTTTTTCTGTCCGGCTGGTCCGCGCGGATGCCTCTTACATTTATTATAAATGATAGAACCATGATAGAAAATACAGGATGTAAACTCTATCCATTTTGTGTTGCTTTTTAGTTTTTTCATGTTAACTACAGGTTGCATCGGCGTAAAATGGCGGTAAATCCTCCATTCCTTCCAATTTTCTTATGCAGTTACTCACTCCGGTTCTCTCCTGAAAAACGGCCGCATCCGCTCTTGATCGACAATATCTTTTCAAACAACGGCATATTGCCGATCACTAAAATGCACAGCTTTTCTCTTGGCCTTGACACTCCCTGATATAACAATTTATAAAAAATATAGTCCGGATTGGGATGCTTTTTCCCTTGTAACCTTCCGTTATCATGGTATCTGAAATTCCCGTCCATCATAATCATAACATTATCAAATTCCTGACCGACCGCTTCATGCGTATTTATTTCTCCCGGAAAATGATCGATGGAATTTTTATAATATCTGGACTGTGTATATCCGATAAACTTATAGTTTCTTTCTTTAGAATAATAGGTTATAATGTCGTCCGCCTCTTCTTCGTTATTCGCATATACTACCTCAATATCCTCGTATTTGTACGGGATTCGTGATTTATCGTTTAGATCGATCAGATTCCTGATAAAAGAAGCGATCTCTTTATTTGACCGGATCTTGTCAGTCAGTTTTCTTTCCTGAAACCCCGGTACGCTCCTTAACTTTTCCGGTATGTTTCTCCTTTGTTCCTTATGGGACAGCACTTGAAAATAATCGTAGGAAAAGACGCAGGGCATACCTTTGTCTTTCGCCGCCTCCAAAATTATATTTAAATTTTTATTGTAGATGCGCTGCGCCTCATCCACGAAAATAAAATCATACCGAATCAGCAAATTATAGACGGCCGATTTCGGTTCATAGACATCGACATGGCCGAACTCATCATTTAAATATCTATGACCATCGCACAGCATCCCGCTATGTACGATGCAGCATTTCCCATATTGCCGGAGGGCTTTTGCCAGATCATATAATAAGAGCGTTTTCCCTGTTCCCGCCGAACCTGTGATTCCCCACAGTCTGAACGTCCCGTTTTTTTCTATATCTTTTATTATCTCTTTTTTGATTTCTTCCTGCTGCTGCGTCAAAAAGTACTGGCCGTTTAAAAATTTATCCGGCGTGTTCAACGGCGAAATCAAAAAATCCCTTACCCTGAACAGCCGGCTGATATCTCTCTCTTCAAAGCTCTTCATCTTTTTTATTTCATGGATCACTTCTTTTACGGTACTTTTTCGCAGTCTTCCGGCTTCTAATTTATAAAAGGCATTGGTTTCCTGAATATAAGTAAACAGCCTGACTTCAGGAGCCAGATAGTTCAGATAATGCTTGTTTTTTACTAATTGCTTTTCGATGTCCTTTTCCGGAATCAGACGGCTCTTCAGTTCCAGATTCAATACCGTCTCATGATGCGCTATCTTTAACAGGTCAAATTCTTTTCCGATTTGTTCTATCGTAAAGGAATAATAAAAACCATCCAAATTTCTGACGGATAAACCGTTTTCCATCAATTCACCCACTAGCGCATTCAGGCACTGAAACTCCTCCTGCCTTACCTTCTGGCATTCTGCACGGCCCGCCAATATATTTTCATATTCCCCGTATAATTGAGGATTCGTATTTCTGGTCAGAATATATAAATTTACTGCTTTCATCTGTACTCTCCTTCCCTGACAGGCTGCTATCCTACCGTAAACCCAAAGAAGAGGATATCCGGACCCCCGGATACCCTCCCTGTCTGTCTCATTTATTTTGCAAGCAGCATCATAATGTCGTTGCTTCTCGCTACGAATTTACTCATTGCCTCCGGCTCTAACGGCGCATGCTGGATCTTGGCAAGGTCGTAAAGCTGTTCCGCGATCAGTTTCGTATTGTCCCCGTCTTTATGTTCCACCACATACTGTACGAGAGGATGGTTCGCGTTTAAGACAAGCGTCTCGCCTTCTCCTTCCGCGCCGAACATTCCCGCGCCGCCCATGGAATACATTTTCATCATATCCTGCATCCGCCTGCTTTCCTCGGATAAGGTGATCATGGAAGAAATCTTCTTATTTTTCAGTTTCTCTACCTTCACGGTAAGATGATCTTTTTTCAAAGCCTTTTTCATGATCTTTGCGATCTCTTCCGCCTGTTCTTCCATTTCTTTTTCCGCTTTCTTGGAGGTTTTCGCTTTTAACGTATCTTCTAAGTCCGCGTCGATACGTTTGAACTTAATGCCTTCGTTCTTTGCCTCCAACTGGGAAATAAAGGGCTGGTCGATATTATGCGTCAGCACTACCGCATCCATTTTGGCTGCCTTGAACATATTGATATACTGGCTCTGCTGCACTTCATCCGTAACATAATATACGGTCTTTTCCTTTTTATCTTCTTCGCCGTCGGCATCTTCGTCCCCGCTGTCTGCCGCATCGCCGTCGTTTTCGTCCACTACTTCCGCTTCGACCTGATTACCGTCCTCGTCTACCGCCGTCCCGCTTTCTTCTGCCTTGTCCGCGTTTTCGTCTGTGCTTTCCGTCTGGACCTTATTCCCGTTTTCGTCTACCGTCTCCGCTTCGACTTTATTTCCGTTTTCATCTACTGCAGAAGCTTCGTTCCCTTCTCCATTCCCGTCCGCTTCATCGGGATCGGTCTTATTCACCTCAAGGCATTCGGGCAGAGTCATATACTGGCCGTCCAGATTCTTGAATAAAATGTAATCCGTCATCTTCTCGCAGAATTTATCATCCTTTAAGCAGCCGAATTTAATAAACGGGCTGATGTCATCCCAATACTTTTCATACTCTTCTTTTTCCGTCTTGCACATACCGGAAAGCTTATCCGCCACTTTCTTGGAGATATATTCGGAAATCTTCTTTACAAATCCGTCGTTCTGCAATGCGCTCCTCGATACGTTGAGCGGCAGGTCCGGACAATCGATCACGCCCTTTAACAACAGCAGATATTCGGGAATGACTTCTTTGATGTTATCCGCAATAAATACCTGATTGTTATACAGCTTGATCGTTCCCTCGATAGATTCGTACTCCATGTTGATCTTCGGGAAATATAAAATTCCTTTCAGGTTAAAAGGATAGTCCATATTTAAATGAATCCAGAATAAGGGTTCCTTATAATCGTTAAATACTTTGCGGTAAAATTCCAGATATTCCTCTTTGGTACACTCGTTGGGATGTTTCGCCCAAAGAGGCGTCGTTTCGTTCAAAAGCTCGGGACGCCTTTTGATCTTTAATTTTTCTTCTTCGTCCTCTTTTTCCGGTTTGATCGTTTCGATCACCGTATCGGTATCTAGCTTTTCTTCCGGCTTGATCGTTTCCGTCGCGGTATCGTTCGCTTTGGATAGATAAATCTCCGTAGGCATGAACGAACAGTATTTTTTGATCACGCTCCGCGCTTCATATTCGTTACAGAACTTCAGACAGTCCTCGTTTAAAAACAAGGTGATCTCCGTTCCCACCTCGTTCTTGGAACCTTCCTCCATGTCGTATTCCGTACCGCCGTCGCATTCCCAATGAACCGGTTTTGCCCCTTCTTTATAAGAAAGCGTATCGATGTGTACTTCGTCCGCCACCATAAAAGCGGAATAAAAACCAAGTCCGAAATGACCGATAATCTGGTCTTCATTGGTCTTGTCCTTATATTTCTCGATAAAATCCGTAGCGCCGGAAAAAGCGATCTGATTGATATATTCTTCCACTTCCTCTTCCGTCATGCCCAGACCGTTGTCGATGAATTTCAAAGTCTTTTCTTCCGGATTTACAATGACCTGGATCTTCGCCTTATAACCGTCCGGAAGAGCATACTCTCCCATCATATCCAGTTTCTTTAATTTTGTGATCGCATCGCACCCGTTAGAGATCAGTTCCCTGTAAAAAATATCGTGGTCGGAATACAGCCACTTTTTGATGATCGGGAAAATATTGTCGCTGTTAATTGATAAACTGCCGCGTTTTGCCGCCATTTCTACACACTTCCTTTTCTTTTTTCTTCACTTGCCTTTAACGATTGCCTGCTACCGCCAAAACTGCCGAAACAAAACCATTTTCCGATATGACGATAGAGCGAAGCGAACCGTTACTTTTTTTACTATTGCTATTGTAGTGCGTAATAGAAATTAAGTCAATAGAATTTTAGCACTCATTTCGCAAGAGTGCTAATAATCGCAAAAAAGTCCCGATTTCTCGGGACTTTCCGAATTATAAAATTTTTGTAAATTACCGTTTTCATACACTAATTAAAATATTCGTCATACACATCGAAGAAATTTTCAGTACTGACATTCGTGTCGTTTATGAAGCTGACTTCTTCCCAAAGCGATTCGTTCAACTTTCGTGTCAAAGAACTGACAAACTTGTCATATTCTTCCCCGAATACTTCTTCCCTTCTCTTTTCCACGATCTTCACTTTATTGGCGTCCGTCTCTTCTCTGTTAAAAGTACTGATACATTTAATGATGTGATAACCGAACTCCGTCTCCACTATGCCGCTGATCTCTCCCTTACCAAGATTAAACGCAGCGTCTTCAAAAGCAGGTTCCATCGCCCCCTTACCGAAGGAATAAGTGGCGGTCTGATCTTCACTGTATTTTTTGAGCAGCGCCTCAAAGTCTTCTTCTCCCGCCTGTACCAACGCCAAAACTTCTTTCGCTTTTTCATATGCTGCCGCCTTTGCCTGATCCGTATAAGGAACTTTTTTCCCGGCTCCGTCCAGCGTATATGTCTTGATCAGAATATGCTCTACCGTGATCGTCCTCGCTTCGTCGTCGCTGATCTCCGGATTGATATCTTTGATGATATATTCATAGACCTTATCCGCAAGCGCGTACTCGGCATACAGTTTTTCAATAGTCTCTTCCGAAATATCCATTTTCCTGATCTCGGTTTCGTTCAGGCCGGCGTAATATGCGTGGGCCGCCTCCTTTACTTTTTCCTCTTCTTTTTCATCCAGCGTTACTTCATGCTGTTTTGCCAAAAGATTCATCGTCTTTACCTGCGCCATTTTGGCAAGCACCGTCTCCTTCACGTTCTCTTCCAACGTGATCCCGTTTAGGTCCGCCTCCCATATCTTAGGCCCGTAGACGCTTTCATACTGGTTCTGGGTCGTGGTCAGATAGACCATGATCTCAGGCAGGGTACAGGAAATGCCTTCTATCCGGAAGATCTCGTCTTTTCCGAATCCGGTAGTTAAAACCACCTTGGTATCCGCATCCCCTTTCGAGCCGCAGGCGGTCAAAAGCATACCGGCCGCCAGACCGACCGCTACCGCCGCTTTTTTTATATAAAATTTTCTTTCTTTTAACATACCGACTCCCATCTGCCCGCTTTAGCGCGTGTTTTCGGATACTTCCCGGTGTAAGGCTTAAGGCTAAAGCCAATCAGTACCATGGACTTTCTGATTTCACGCCGGACTTAAGATTTCATTGCACCTAAAATACTTCTTGCCACGCTGATTCCGTTGGCGGACGCCTGCTGGAGCCCCCGGGTAACTCCGGCGCCGTCGCCGATGGCGCGCAGACCTTTTATGCTTGTTTCAAAATCACTGTTTACCACCACCCGGTTGGAATAAAATTTTACTTCTACTCCGTACAGCAGGGTTTCCTCCGCCGCGATCCCCGGCGTCACCTTATCCAGCGCCATGATCATCTCTTCAATATCCACCATGATCCTGTGGGGAAATACCAGAGAAAGATCTCCCGGTACGGCGTCTTTCAGCGTAGGCATCAGGTTATTCCTGCAAAGCCGTTCCTCCGTCGTCCTCCTGCCTCTTTTAAAATCGCCGAAAGTCTGCACTAAAATCTTTCCGCCGCAGAGCATATTCGAAAGCTGGGCGATCTGTTTTCCGTACTCGATCGGGGTTTTGAAAGGTTTTGTAAAATTTTTAGATACCAGAATCGCAAAGTTTGTATTGCTCGTTTTATATTCTTGGGATTTATAAGCATGGCCGTTTACAACGGCAAGCCCCCCTTCATAATATTCCGTCGCCACTTCCCCCGAAGGATTGGTGCAAAACGTCCGTACTTTATCGTCAAAGGTCGGCGTATGATAGATCAGTTTTGCTTCGTAAAGATTGTCGTTCAAAAACTGCATGACCTCATCCCGTACTTCTACTCTCACTCCTACGTCCACCGTTCCCGGCGTTGTCTCGATCCCAATCTCGCCGCATTTTTGACTGAACCAGTCAGCCCCTTCCCTTCCTACGGCGCATACGATCTCTTTGGCGAAAAAGGTGTCGCCCTTTTCCGTTTCAATGCCGACAGCTCTGTCGTTTTCTATCAGGATCCGCTCCACCATCGTATGGAACAAAAGGGTAACGCCTTCGCTCTCCAAATGTTTTTGAAGCTTATGATAGATTTTATAACCTTCTTCCGTTCCCAAATGACGGATCGGGCATTCTACCAGTTTTAAATTGGCATTGATCGCCTTTTTGCGGATCTCGCGGATCTCCTCTTCCTTATCGATCCCGTATATTTTCTTATCGGCACCGAATTTTAAATAAATATCGTCTGATTCTTTGATCAGCTCCATCGTCTTTTCATATCCTAAAATAGCGGGCAGGTTACCGCCTACGTCCGGCGACAGCGACAGTTTTCCGTCTGAAAATGCGCCTGCCCCCGCAAATCCCGTAGTAATGGAACAAGGATTGCATCCCACGCACTGTTTTGTCACCCGTTTCGGGCAATTCCTTTCTTCAATCGAACGCCCTTTTTCTACCAATAATACCTTCAAATCTTTGTTTTTATTCATCAGCTCATACGCACAGAAAATCCCTCCCGGCCCTGCGCCGATAATGATTACGTCAAACTCTGCCATACCCATACCATCCTTTCATATTTACCGCCATGTTATTTGCCATATACCTGTCTTGCCTGCTCCCTATTGACGATAGATCCCCTGTCCATTTTAATGGACAGGGGATCTATCGTCAATAGGACATATTTTTGTATGATGGATCAGTCCATCGGTTGACCGGTACAGTCATACCATTTTTCTCCGTCCGTCAGCGCATAACCTTGTCCGGAACGAATTCTTTTTATGTAATCCGCTATACTTTCCAAACGGGTCTTAAATGCCACTCCCCCTCCCAACAGCTCGGTAGAATGCATATCGGAGCCTGCGGTAACGGGTTTTCGATATTTCCCCGCATAAGCAACGGCCTTTCGATTAAATTCCGGATCGTTATGGAAAGCGCTCTTAGAATTGGAATGGGCGGCGTTGATCCCTTCCACGCCGTCTATATACTCAGGATAAAGTAAAATTTCAGGAATATACCACTCTTCCCTATAAGGATGGGCATGAATGACCATGCCGCCGTCTTCTTGGATCAAACAGTACTGTTCCTCAACCGACGCGTCCCGGATTTCAGGATGGGCCAGCATCCATGCCTGATCCGGCCCGTAAATGAGAAATTCTGTCCCGTTATATCCTGCCTCATAACCGAAAAAGACGTCCAGACCTATTTTATCTCCCTCTTCTTTTGCGGCCTCGTAACCTTTAAAGAACTCTTTCACCCATTCTCTCCACGAAAGTTTCCTGTCTACCCTTGTGTTCCCGCCCCAATTATGATCCGTAATGATGATCCCGGCGTATCCGGCTTCTTTATAAGCTCTCGCCATTTCCTTTCCGCCCGCTATGGAACAGGCGCTTGCTTCGCTTGTATGCATATGTGTTTCATATAAAAACGGAAAATCTTTTTGCATCTTTTACTCCATTTCCGCGCTGTTTTTCTGCGCAAATCCATAAATGGACCACTAGTTTGCTGCCAACCGTTTATCGCTTTGCGGCGCACAGGCATAAATCCTGCAATTAAAAATCTTTACCCGTTCAACTTTTTATAGAAATCAGCCATCGCTTCGGATATCTTGATCTGCTGCGGGCAGACGGCTTCACAACTTCTGCATCCGACGCAGGCTCCCGGCTTTTTATCCTCCGCCATCTTTTCCAGCGCCTCCCATTCCTCCTCCGACAACGGTTTTTCCGTTTCAAAAGTTGCAATATTTTCACTTAGCTGCTCCATATCCGACATACCGGAAAGCGTCACCGTAACCTCCGGAACCGTCTGCAAAAAGCGGAATGCCCACGCCGGAACACTTTCTTCCGGCCGGAGCGCTTTTAACGTTTTCTCTTCCTCTCCGGACAGTTTTGCCAGTCTTCCGCCCCTGAGAGGCTCCATTACCCATATCGGGATCCGGTACTCCTTTAACAACTCTGCCTTTTTCTCCGCATCCTGAAACGACCAGTCCAGCCAATTGATCTGAAGCCGGCCAAACTCCATATGTTCTCCATAAGCCTCTAAGAAACGTTTCACGGTCTCATAACCGCCGTGCGCCGAAAATCCGAGATGTTTGATGCGCCCTTTTTCTTTTTGCTTCATCAGATAGCTAAAAATACCGTATTTTTCATCCAAATAAGCGTCGATATTCATCTCGCAGACATTGTGGAACAAGTAAAAATCAAAATAATCGACCCGGCATTTTTCAAGCTGTTTCTCAAAGATCGTTTCCACTTTATCCATATTGGAAAGGTCATATCCTTTTCCTCCTTCTCGTTTTCCTCTCATTTCCTTTTCACTAAGCACAATGACAGGTTTTTTGCACGATGACTTTCCCACGCGCCTCTTCCTCGTCCTGAATGATCTCCTCTACCCCGGGTACATAAATATGGCCTGACGCAGGATTTTTAATGCTAATGACCGGTGTAGTTAACGTTGCTTCTACCTCTGACCGCTCAAAACAAAGATCCGTCCCTTCCATTTCACAGTTTATCAGTTTTAAACCCTTGCAATAACAAAGCGGCTGCGTTCCGATGATCTTGCAGTTTTCGAAAGTAACGTTTTCACAATACCAGGCAAGATACTCGCCTTTCACCACACTGTTTTTCACAGTCACATTTTTTGCATGCCAAAAAGCGTCTTTCGTATCAAAAACACAATTTTCAAACACGGAATCTTCAATATACTGAAAAGAGTATTTCCCTTTTAACTGCACATGATCAAAGTGCAGCTTGCGGGAACGCATCATGAAGTATTCGCTCTCCGCTTTGGAATCCGTCATCTTCATATCTTGTACGGACCAGCCAAATTCCGGCGATATAATATCGCATCCCTGCAGATTTACCTGACTGCACTCCCGAAGAGCCTTGATCCCATGAAGCTTTGTATTTACAATTTCTATTTTCTCCGAATACCAAAGCGCCGCCCGGCATAGATCCGTCATTTCCGAATCGGCGATCGACAGCCCCCTATCGTGCCAAAACGGATACCGCAGATTAAAAAAACAATGAAAGGCTGAAATGTCCCGGCTTTCCTTCAGTGCGCTTTCCCCGTCCGCCGGCCCGTCAAAGTTACAGTTTTTCAGCACGACTCCTTTACTTCCGTACAGCGCCCGTTCCGTATCAAACGTTTTGTTCTCTATTACCATGTTTTCTGTTGTTTTATTTTTTATTGTTTTATTTTCTGTTGTTCCATTTTCTATTGTTTTATCTTCCATTATTTTATCTTCTATCGTTTCCATAATAAAGATCTCCTTTCTCCCATCATTATAAACCGTTTACCGCCGTATGACAAATACTTCCAAATGATAAAATATTATAACTATACCAATAAAATACACCGCAAAAAACGGCTGCAGAACTTTCCTACTCCACAACCGTTTCTTTTATTTTATATTTCATTGATCCGGACCGGTTCCAAAGGATTCCGGCATCGGTCAATCAAGATATTTTATGTAAACTTTTATTTTCCGAATACTGCCTTATAGTCCGCTTGGAACTTCTCAATTCCTGCATCGGTAAGGGGATGCTTCGTCATCTGAGCAATTACTCCGTAAGGTACTGTCGCAATATCCGCACCCGCCAATGCACAGTCCGTTACATGGATCGGATTTCTCACGCTGGCAGCAATGATCTCGGTATCCAAATCATAAATTGCAAAGATCTCGGAAATGGTACGGATCAGATCCACACCCGTCTGTGAAATATCGTCCAGACGTCCAAGGAACGGAGAAACATAAGTCGCGCCTGCCCTTGCCGCCAAAAGCGCCTGATTTGCCGTAAAGATAAGCGTCACATTTGTCTTGATTCCTTCTGCGGATAACACCTTGACCGCTTTTAATCCTTCTACCGTCATCGGGATCTTTACTACCATATTCGGATGGATCTTAGCGATCTCACGCCCTTCTTTGATCATTCCTTCCGCATCTACCGTCGTCGCTTTTACTTCTCCGCTGACCGGTCCGTCTACGATAGATGTAATCTCTTTGATAACCTCGTTAAAATCCCTTCCTTCTTTTGCAATCAGGGACGGATTCGTAGTAACGCCACAAATAACCCCCATGTCATTTGCTTTTCTGATATCATCTACATTAGCTGTGTCGATAAAAAATTTCATGATAACCCTCCAATTTAATATAATTTTTTGTTTCCTTTGATGTCTCTATTGTACCATAAAAACCGCAAAAGTCCATCCTTTATTTTATATATTTTCGTAAAATATTCTATGTTTTTCTAAAATATTTTCCGCGGGATCATGTTATCTAAATACTCACCTGACAAAGTATGTTTGAAAAATTCAGGCCTTTCTGCAATCTTGCTTTCAGGAGGCGGAAGCGGAAGGCTTCTGTTATAGCATATAGGCAACGACTATACAGGACAAGGGAAAAATGATAAAACTTTATCTGAATATACTTTGGAGATTTTATCCCAATGTAAAAAATGTGGATGTCTGATCGGTATTTCAACATCAAGGAGCAAGCAAAACTGTTTAGGCTTTTTAAAAGAAATGAAGCCGGACAGATCCTTTTTCTTTATCCAGCGCATCTGCCCTTCTTCTGACGAAACGATCCCGTCCTCAAACTGGTCCGTCTGAAATAGAAATACAAGATACCGCCCGTTCTCTATTGGAAACTGCTTTATCCCGCAAAGTTTGGGATTTATGACCGTCAGACCTGTTTCCTCTTTCATTTCGCGGATCACGGCGTCCACGATGGATTCTCCCGGCTCTACATGACCTCCCGGCGGATATAAGCCTTTCCTGTCTTCTTTGACCCGATCCTGAAGCAGGTAAGAGTCTTTATCGTGTACTAAGCATAGTACTGCCAGTTCTACGTTTTCTGTGCGCGGCATGGGCGGTGTTCTCCCTTGTATCATAAAATAGATTCAAAATAAAATTCTTATGATTACTATACTATAAAGATTTGATGTTGTATATATGGCAATCGCTTAATCTCAATGTCCCCCAAAAAATACATTTCAGGTTTCATGGCAGAAATCCAAACACAGCTCTGGCCATCTAAGCTATGGTGAAATATAGCGGACTCAGCCAAAAATAGAAAAAGGGCTGAACCTCAACATCCCGTTCAACCCTTTTCCTGTTTTCTTATTATGCCTCTAAACTAGCATTTTATCGAACTATTACTAAAATATTCCGTCACTTCCCACGACCCGGTTCCTTATTTCAGTTTCCAAATATCCCTATTATACTCTTCAATCGTCCTGTCTGATGAGAAGAAACCTGCCTTTGCAATGTTCACAAGCATCATCTTCTTCCACTTCTGCGCGTCTTCATAATCCTTGAACATCTTATCCTTCGTAGCGATATAATCTTCTAAGTCAAGCAGCGTCATGAACCAGTCTTTGTTCAGAAGTTCGTTATACAGTCTTTCCAAGTTCTCCTTATGTCCGACTTTCAGCGCTTCTTTGCTTACGATGAAGTCCACCGCCTCTTTGATTACTTTGCTCTTCTTGTAGTAATCTTTGGAAACATAATCCGCTTTTTCATAATGCTCAATGATCTGCTCGGATTTCTCACCGAAGATATAAATATTGTCGTCGCCTACAAGCTCATGGATCTCCACGTTTGCGCCGTCGGAAGTACCAAGGGTCACCGCGCCGTTTAACATGAATTTCATGTTACCCGTTCCGGAAGCTTCTTTGGATGCCAAAGAGATCTGCTCGGAAATATCACATGCCGGAATCAGTTTTTCCGCATAGCTTACATTGTAGTTTTCTACCATCAAAAGATGCATATAAGGGCTTACCTCAGGATCTTTGTTGATGATCTCCTGCATCACAAGCAGTAAATGGATAATATCCTGCGCAATCACATATGCCGGCGCCGCCTTTGCACCGAAGATGAAAGTAAGCGGTGTGGTCGGTTTCTTGCCTGCCTTGATCTCCAAATATTTGTGGATAATGTAAAGCGCGTTCATCTGCTGACGTTTGTACTCGTGAAGCCTCTTCACCTGAATGTCAAAGATGGAATCCGGATTTAATTCCACGCCTTCCGCTTCTTTTACATAATCTACCAGCTCTTGTTTCTTATTTTTCTTGATTGCGGCAATAGCGTCCAATACTGCCTGATCGTCTTTATGCTCTAATAACTTCTCAAGCTGGGCAGCATCTTTCTTAAATCCGTCGCCAATCGTCTTGGAAAGGAAAGCCGCAAGCTCTCTGTTACAGGAAAGCAGCCATCTTCTGAAAGTGATTCCGTTTGTTTTGTTGTTGAATTTCTCAGGATAGATCTTGTAGAAATTATTTAACTCGGAATCCTTTAAAATCTCCGTGTGGATCGCCGCAACGCCGTTTACGGAATAACCGTAGTGGATGTCGATATGCGCCATATGCACTCTGTCGTCCTCGTCGATGATCTGCACGGTCTTATCTTTATATTTCTTTGCCACCCTCTTATCCAATTCTTTGATGATCGGCACTAATGCAGGCACAACCTTTTCCAAATACTTAAGAGGCCATTTTTCCAATGCTTCTGCAAGGATCGTGTGGTTGGTATAAGCGCAGGTACGGCTTACCACGTCGATCGCTTCGTCCATAGAAAATCCTTCTTCTTCCGTTAAAATACGGATCAACTCGGGAATGACCATGGTCGGATGGGTGTCGTTGATCTGGATCGCCGCATGATCATATAATTTATGCAGATCATGTCCGTTTGCTTTCATTTCCTGCAAAATAAGCTGCGCGCCGTTGGAAACCATAAAATACTGCTGATAAATACGAAGGAGATTTCCCGCTTCGTCGGAATCATCCGGATATAAGAACAGCGTAAGGTTCTTTTCAATTTCCTCTTTATCAAAATCGATCCCCTTCTTTACAAGGCTCTCGTCGATCGTTTCGATATCGAACAAATGCAGTTTGTTCACACCCTGCTCATAGCCGATCACATCGATGTCAAACAGTCTGGATGTAACGGTCCTGTCGCCAAATTTTACTTTAAAGGAAACGTCCGTCTTATTTAACCATGACTGGGCCTCGATCCAGTCGTTCTTTTCCGCACACTGCAATTTATCTTCAAATACCTGTTTGAACAGGCCGAAATGATAATTCAAGCCGATACCGTCGCCCGGAAGTCCAAGGGTTGCGATAGAATCCAGAAAACATGCTGCAAGCCTTCCAAGACCGCCGTTTCCTAAAGACGGTTCGGGCTCGATCTCCTCGATCCTGCTTAAGGATTTGCCGTTTGCTTTCAAAAGCTCATCCAATTCGTCATATACCCCTAAATTGATCAGATTATTGGATAACAGCTTCCCGATCAAAAACTCTGCGGAAATATAATAAACTTTCTTGTCGCCGCTGATAACGGGTTTCTGTCCGATCAGTTCCTTGGATAAGTTAAGAATGCTGTAATATAATTCTTTGTCGTCGCATCCCTTTACGTCTTTACCGTAGTTTTTCTGTGTGATTGCCTGTAACTGCTGTTCTAAGTTCATTTTTTCCTCCATTTCTGCGGGTAATCAATACTCCGCCTGCGGGTTTTCCCATCCGCGGTTCAGTCTGCCATGGCTTTATCCGCCTGCGGCTCTGTCCGCATGTCCATGATATCGTTTACTATTCCAAAAAAATAATTTTCTTATGTCTCATGGTCACTATGACTTACTGATCATTATGCCCTATGACCCTTATGCCCCTATTGACGGCAGACTTCAATCTGCCGAAATTTTTGATCTTATTTTCACTCCTGTTTTGTCAACATATAATGTCTAAATACTGCAGCCGTTCTATACTGTAAGGTAAAACGATTTCCTGCCCGTCCGAACCGTTCATCAGACGATATACTTCTTTTACCGCCTCCGAAGCGATACTTCCGAAATTCTGTCTGATGGTGTTCATCTGCTTTCCTACATATCCCATCAGTGTAATGCCGTCAAATCCGCAAACCGGACGGAAAATATCCATCTCCGTCAGCGCCTTCATTGCGCCGATCGCCATCAGATCCGACGCACAGATGACCACGTCTTTATTCTTGGCATACCGGAACGTAATGTTTCTTGCCATAAGCTCCGAAAATTCGCCGTTCCTGATCAGAAGCTGCAGTTTTTCTTCCTCCGCGAGCTGTCTGATGCCCTCCAGACGCTTTTCTGTCACATACCCGTTTTTCTTTCCGGCAATATAAAGGATACGCTTGCAATTGTTCTCTTCAATTGTCTTTTTCGCCACATCGATCTGCGCTTTCTTTTGATCGATCCATACGCAGGAAGTATTTTCATTTACTAACGGTGCGTCGACTAATACGATCTTAAATATTTTAGCCTCAATCAGCTCATGTAATACCGTATCTTCCTTGGACATACCGAAGATCACAATACCCTCGATATTCTGTGACTGAAAGTAACGTATGACCTCCTCCACATTTTTATCCTCCAGCATGGAAAAGAAAAGCGTGATCACATCAATGTGCATTTCCATCGCCTGTTCGATCGCCCCGGAAAGATATTGCATATCGATCTCGTCGATTGCCTGTGTCTGCGTGATCATATTGATCAGCAATGCTACCCTGCCGGACTGTTTGGAGGAGAGCGCCGCCGCAATGGAATTGGGAACAAAATTGAGTTCCTCGATTGCCGCGTTTACTTTCTTTTTCGTTTCTTCACTGATGTTCGGATAATGATTCAGCACCTTTGATACCGTCGATATTGCTACGCCTGCATGTTTTGCAACATCTTTGATTGATACCATTCAATTATCTCCTTCTTGTACGACCTGCGAAAAAATATTCTTAATTTACTCGGAAAACGTTTTCTGAAATTATCTTACAATATTTTCCGGCGCTTGTCAATTAGTAAAAATAATTTTTTATAATAGATAGTATCATTTCAGCCATGCCATTCATAAGTTGCCGGAATATGCATTTTTACCAACAATTAATATAACTGCCTTTTTCTCTCCCTGCTCCTGCGTTTTGTCTCTATTCCTTGAGCCTTTCTTACTTTTTCCCTGCACTTTGGACAAAACTTCGATACTCCAGAGCCGGGGACATATTCAACGCCGCACACCGTACAGTGTTTAGCGGCTAATGCCGTCCACTGCTTTGTGGGTGTGATATGTAATTCATCGACAAAGCCGATGAATTTATAATAAATCTTGATTTCCTGTCTTATCGTTCCGTCTGCCATTTTCTCACGCTCCGAAACAAGTATCTTGTCTATCAGTGCATTTACAACGGTTGCGTCCAGTTCCTTTAAACCTTGATAGTTGCGGATAAGGGAGAGGAAATCACGGATTCCCTGTGATTTCTCATAGCTTTCATTGAGCGTTTCTGTTACCTCTTTCAATTTCGCTTCGATTTCAAGCTGTTCTTTCTGGTATTTCCCCGACATCATCTCGAAATTCCGCTCGGTGATACGCTCCATGACCTTATCTTCGTAGAGAGAGTAAAACAGCCTGTCAAGCTCTGCAAGGCGTTTGTTCAGCTTCTTCCGTTCTTTCTCCATCGCCTTTGCCTTGCTCTGGTCTGTTTCCGTGAGCCGCTTTTCAATCGCCCTCACCGCCCGCTCGTCATTTACCGCCATATCCGCAAAACGGTTGATGTCGGCAAGCACGGCGTTGAATAAATCTCTTGCTTCTACGTTGTGTGAAGTACACACGTTCTTTCCGTTTTTGGCATAATTATTACATGAATACTGTACGCAGTCGATAACGTCGGGGCGTTTTCTCCTGTTTGCGCTCATTGTCCGCAGAGCAAAGCCGCAGTCTGCACACTTGACAACTCCCGCAAAGATATTCTCAAATCCCCCTGCGTTCCGCTCCCGTCTACGGCTCGTCATAAGCTGCTGTACGATGTCAAATTCCTCTTGTGTCACTATGCCCTCATGGGTGTTGGGTATCACTTCCCAATCTTCGGGCAGCTTAGAGGGGCGTTTCTTACTTTTCATACTGACAGCAACACGCTTATAACCGACAAGGTTTCCCGCATAGATAGGGCTTCTTAAAATGTTCCTTACGCTGTTCTCACACCAGATATAACGACTATCCACATTATCACCAATGTGTCTTTCAAACGCTGTTTCTCCCCGCTCTGCCGCATAAGCGGCAGGGCATAAGATATGATGTTTGTTGATATATTTACAGATTTTAGCGATTCCGTTTCCTGCAAGTGCAAGGTCAAACATCTCCCTTACAACGTGTGCCACATTTTCATCTATCAATAGGTGATTGTGGTCGGCAGGGTCTTTGATATACCCGTAGGGCGCATACGTCCCCATGAATTTCCCCTGCTGAAACCTCGCTCGGTACGCCGATTTTATCTTAACCGATATGTCGGCGGCATACATTTCGTTTAGGATGTTACGGAAAGGCGTGATGTCCATTGCCGATTTATTGAGCGTGTCCACGCCGTCATTGACCGCTATATACCTCACATCATGCTCTGGAAAAAAGACTTCCAGATATAATCCGCAGTCAAGGTAATTCCTCCCCAATCTTGATAAATCCTTTGTAATCACGCAGTTTATCAGCCCGTTTTCAATGTCCTTAATCATGTTCTGGAAGCTGGGTCTTTGAAAATTCGTACCAGAATAACCGTCGTCCACATACGTTTTTGCTAAGTGCCAGCCCTGCTTTTTTACATAATCCGTAAGGATGGATTTCTGCGTGGCAATGCTCGCACTCTCGTTTTCCGTGCCGTCGTCTTTAGACAAGCGGCAGTAAATGCCGACTTCATAAATCTGATTCCCCGTTTTTTTTCCTGCCATACTTTGATTCCTCCGTCTTTGTTTTACTGATTTCGTGTTCCATTGCGTACATTCTAAGCGGATATACCCTCATTGTCGAAGGTGTCACTCTCAGCAATCTTTCTGCGGATGTCCTCGGAGATAATCGGGATAAACGCCTCCGCAACGGTCTGTGTACCGACATATTCACGGCTGACAATCATCTGCACTGGCTGTCCTGCCACAATGCGCTTTCTCTTTTTGGTCGCTTTCTTATCCTCGCCCATACTCAAATCTTCCTTTCCATACAGGGCAGTGGAGCGTCTGGAAACGTCCCCGCCCTGCCAATCAGACACAATCAATCCCTGCTGTTCAATTCTTCCTGCAATGCTTTAAGGAGAGCCGCCGCTTCATCAGCGGTCAACGTGATTCCCTTTCCGCACTTCTCACGGTTGGGGGAAAAGCTGCGGATGTCATACTTTGGCTCTTTCCCATTCCACGAAATCAAGTTGATTTCCTTTGTATAGCCACTGTCGCTCATAGACAATACGGCGATTTCCTTTACAATCTCATACTGGATTTCTTTCATTTCCTGCCTCAACTCTCTGTCTTATTTGGCTGTTTTTTTCTCGCAATGCTTTCTATTTACCTCCCGAAAAGAGAAGATTAGCGGCTTTCCCTGCCCCGTTTCCTCTGCAATTCACGCTCCAAAAGTCTGATGATGGTATCCTCCATCTGCCTCGGCGTTGTCCCTTTCGGGAAGTATTTCTTTAACCGCTCCATGCCGATTTTCACGGTTTCTTTCTGGTTTCCCTTTTCCTCCGTCATAATCGCAAAGATGGTATCCATGTCAAGCCGCCCGCTCTGGCTCAAGGTTTTCATCCGCTGTGCCTGTGAGAGTGAGGGCGTTGCTTCCTCGCTCTCCATTGTGGCGAATAGGTTTTCCTGCTCGTCTTTCTTCAGAAAGGACAGCTCCACCGCAGGCGTGAGGGCGATTTTCCCCTCGTCCACCATCTGCAAAATCGGCGGTATCAGTTCCGTCAATCGGATAAATCTCTGCACGGTCATCCTGCCAACGCCGAAGCCCTGCGCCACTTTATCGTCCGTCCGCAACTTCGTCCCAACTTGTGACGAGGTTAAATCCGTGCGGAAGCCCTGCCGCTTCATGGCTTCGGATTTCATCTTGTAGGCAAACGCCCGCTCCGATGGCAGGATATTTTCACGCTGTAAGTTGCTGTCCACAAGGGTGATGATGGCTCGGTCACGGTCTAAGGGCAGGACAAAAGCGGGGACTGTGTTTATCCCTGCAAGCTCGGAAGCACGGACACGCCGCTGTCCTGCAATGATTTCATAGCCGTTTCCATCCTCTTTCGGGCGTGTGATTATCGGCGTTACAATACCAAATTCCTTAATGCTTTCCGCTAACTCTGACAGCATTTCATCCTCCACCACATGAAACGGGTTGTCGGGAAACGGGTATAAATCTGCGGTCTTTAATACCTTAAAATCCTGTTTCTTCATTCACGGTCCTACCTTTCTTTCGCTCTGTTCCGATTGCTTTTCTGTAATTCCTCTATTACTTCTGGCGGTATCTTTTTCAATAACCGTTCCATCTGCTGATTGGTTTTCTGCAATTCAAATATCCTCTGGTTTGCTTTCTGTACCTTTAGTTCCTGCTCGTACTTTTCATCACGCATACGCCCCGCATAGTCGGATTCCTGCCCGATTCTCTCTTTCAAGCTGTCGATATACGCCTGCTGTTTGCCGATTTCCTTAGAGAATTTCTCCACGTCTGGGAGCCATGCCGCAATCAGTTCCAGAGCCTTGTCACGCTTCTTTCCTGCGTTAAAGGCGTTAATGTCGGAGAGGGCAGACACGATTTCTTCATACTGTTTATCCAGTCTGCCGCCTAACTTGTAGAGCCATGTGGGGATGTGCTTCCGCTTCGTTTCCATTGAGGACTGCCCACGTTCAAGCTGATTCCACCGTGAGGACATACGCTCATGGTAGGCGGTCTGCCACTCGGATAAGGATTTCTGGTTGCCTAAAATAGATTTTGCTGACAGCTTATCGTCGGGCGTAAGCGGCACAAAGCATAGGTGCATATGGGGCGTTCTTTCGTCCATGTGGACGACTGCGGAGAGGATATTTTTCTTCCCCACACGCTCCGAAATGAAGTCAAGAGCCGTCTGGAAATAGGCTTTTTGTTCTTCGGGCGGTAAGCTGTTCATAAATTCAGGCGAAGCGGTGATGAGCGTTTCCACCATCATCACGCTGTCTTTCCTTACCTTACAGCCCGCTTCTTTTACCATTTGGTTTATCTCTTTCTTGTAAGTGTAGCGGGGCGGCTTCACAAGATGGTAGTTATCTTTGGAGCGTCCCACGTCAATGTCTGGGTTACTTTTATAGGCTTCTTTCTTCCGTTCGTTGTGGCGTTCACAAGCCGCAACGCCGCCTGCCTTGCGTTTCTGGAAACGCAGGATTGCATAGGGCATAATTCATCTTCCTTTCTTCGGCGGGTAATCTCCCAAAAGGTGACGGTCGTGACGATGGTGACGGTGTTTTTGGGATACCCCCTGCCGCAAGGCATAGCCGTCACTATCACGCCAACATTCTTCCATCCGAAGCCGCAAGGCGCAGGATGGGGCAGGGCGTATGCCCTGCTTTAAGGGAGTCCAGAGGGAACGTCTGGCACACGACTTTGCGGAGCAAAGTGTAGTGTGTTACACCCTGTAAACGCAGTCGGAAAAATCGGAGGATTTTTCTGACCGCAGGGGTGGCTTTACGAGCCGAAAAGGGCGAGCAAAGCCCACGCCTGCACTTTGCGTTTACGGGGTGTTCTCCCGTAGGGCAGAACCGCCGATCTTACAAATATTTGCTATGACAGCGGCAGCAACAGGGGGTATCCCAAAAACACCGTCACGACCGTCACTAACCGTCACGCATAAGCCAGAGCCGCCGATTTCGCTTAGTTTTTAGGTGACAGTGGCGGCGGCAGGGGGTATCCCAGAAACACCGTCACCATCGTCACGACCGTCACCGTCCGTATCCTCCTGCCTTGCAAGGAAAATCAGCCTGTGGCTGTTCTTGCGGCAGAAGTCATAGCGGATATGGTTTTCAAGGAGAAAGTCAAGGCGGTACTCGTTCATCCACTTTGTCAAAACATTCGCCGCTGTCCCTGTTTCCCCTAAAGCGTCCAGTAATTCCGTTGCCGTTCCAGTCCATTCCTCCCTGCACTGCATGAAATCCACCAGCCGAAAAAGAATATCTGGTATCGCTTCTTTGGCAAGCTGTTCCTGCTCTTTCCTCTCCACCAGTTCCCAACTGCAATCATGGAAGCGGAGCGTGAACTCCTGATAGGGCGTGTCCCTGCCCGTCACATACAGCTTTGCGGCATTGGACGCACGGCTTTCCTGTTCCAGGACAAAGGTTGCGTCCGCACTCCCCGTCAATCCCGTCGTGCCAGACACTTTGTTGAACACGTCGCTGTCGTTCTGCTTTCGGATGTGGTGTACGACAATGACCGCCAATGAGTGCCTGTCGGCAAAGTCTTTGATAAGGGAGATGTCCCCGTAATCGCTTGCATAGGCGTTGTCTTTGGATGCGGTGCGGACTTTCTGCAAGGTGTCAATCACAATGAGCCTGCTGTCGGGATATTCTTTTAAATAATCCTCCAACTGCACGATAAGACCGTCTGACAGCTTGTCGCTTGCCACCGCAAAATGAAGCCGCCCGCTCGCTTCGTCCGTCAAGCGGAACAGCCTGTCCTGGATGCGGCAGAACGTGTCCTCAAGGCAGAGGTAAAGCACATCGCCCTCCTGCGTGGGCATATCCCACAAGGGGATTCCCTGCGACACGCAAAGGCAGAGTTTTAACATGAGCCAGCTCTTGCCGATTTTCTGTGCGCCGCAGAACAGGGTTAAGCCCGTGGGTATCAGACCGTCCACCACAAAGGACGGTTTTTCAAGCGGCTCATAGAGGAGCGTGTCGGCGTTGACCGTCTGAAGCTTCTGCATGGGATTCCTCCTTTCGGGCGGTGTCTTTGGTTTTGTTGCACATAGATGTGACCTCCTTAAATAGATTTACTCCCACGGAAAAAGTGAGAGTATGTAATGCCGCCAGTCCCACGCAAAACGGATTTCTTTTTTCGGATGGTGGCGGTCACGGTTGGAGATACTTCCTCATTTCTGCCTTGACTTTCTCCCTTGCAACTGAAACGGACTTCTGGACAGCGGAAGCGGTGCAATGCTCCATCTCGCCAATCTGGTAGAAATTAAAATCATACTCGTAATAGAGCAGGAAACGCCGCCTTTGTATCTCTGGCAGTTGGGCAACTGCTTTGTAAAACAATTCATTCCGTTCTTTTTCAATCATTCTTTCATCAAGGCTCTTTGGCACTCTTAACGCACGTCTGTAAAGGGTTTCATCCCACACCTCGTTAAACTCCCTGTGCCGCTGGTTCCATTGCTGAAGGTTTCTGTTCCTCCTTTCCATCTGCCGAAATTCAATGAATAATTGTTCAGACACTTCCAGTTCGTGGCGTTCCCCCTGCCCGTCCTTAAAGCTGATAAAATACCTTTTGCCGCTTTCCGTGGATTCCTCCCTAAGCGTGTATGTCTTATCCCTATATGCCATCCTGCTTTCCTCCCGAAAAGAATTGAATGAGGGGATTGCCCCTCACCCGATAGCCCATAGGAAAGCAGGATATATGAGACGCTTATAAAATTTTCCGCAGCTTCTTCCGCAGATGGTTTAACCTCGCATAAATAGCCCCTGCCGTTAAATGCACAAGCGGGGCAATCTCCTTTGTGGAATAGCCCTGCATTTTCAGCAGGACGATTTGTAACGTGCGCCTGTCCACCGTGATTAAAGTAAGGTACAGAGTTTCGTTCTCAATCTCGTCCAGTAAATCAGAGACAGACTTTACTTCCGCCTGCTTCTCCCTGTCCGCCATGCCCTCAAGGTATTCGCCAAAGTCGCTCGCCCATCGGTAAAACCGCCTGTTGGAATTAAAATCTGCCCTGTCGTCTGTGCGGATTTGCTCAATGACCGCTTCGTCAACGCCGCACTCACGCAGAACCTTTTCCTCGGCTTCTTTCCAGATGCGCCATTTCCTGTCCTCCCGTCCGTGGTTGTATGCCATCCTTATTTCCTCCAATCAGAATTGATTGAGAGGGCAGCGAAAAGCCCCCTCATTTTCCCAAAGGAAAAAACAAGGGGGCTGAACGCCTTAAATTTTGTTTTCGATTATCTTTCTCAGCTTTGCAAGGATTTTGGCTTTGCGCTTGTTCACAACGCTCTGTGTCACGCCTAACTGCAATCCGACTTCCCGCTCGGAAAGTTCCTCAAAGAAGATGGCTTTTATCAATGCCTGCTCACTGCCCGACAATAAGGGCAGGGCGGCTTTCAGCCTGTCCACCATCACCGCATGGGCAACGGTTTCCGCAACGTCCACCGCTTCATCAACAATGAAGTCAAGCACATTCCCCTCACTGTCTGTAAATCCCTCCAATGAGAGCAGGCTGTGGTTCGTGTCCAGTTTTTGCAGATAACGCCACCGCTCTTTGTCCTTGTAGAAATCTGCGTACTGTTCCCGCACGACTTCAAGCAGGCAGCCCTGCACGGGGATAAACAGCTTGTCCATGTAACTCTGGTCGGCTTGCCTGCGGCGACAGAAGTCCGTATAGGATAATTCCACATAGACATTGTTTTCTTTGATATATACTTTTCTTGGTGCATATTTCACCGTATTTTCCTCCAATCTGAATTTTTAAAATGCTAAAATCCAGATGAAGAGGGCGGCGAACGACAGCCAACAGCAGGAACAGCCCTGCGGCACATTCCGATAAAAAACGACAAAAGAAAAACCGCAAAGGTTCTGTGACCTCTACGGTTATAGGAGATATATGTTCTATTAAGTGGAGATTCTACTTCTGGTTTCATGGTGAGAAGTAGCGTTGCATGGGCAGGGATTTTTTTAACTGGCTTCCTGCCAATCCCCGATATGCTATGTATAAGTCAAATCTGCGTTGCATGAGCAGATGGATAACTGCCCGAAAAAAGAACATAAAAAAATCTCTCCAAACTTCAAAACAGGTCTGGAGAGTGTCTGTTAAGTCTTTTCGGGCATAGCAACACCGCCCACCGAACCTCGTTTTTTTATATGGTGGGCGTTTGCCTTAAAGCTTTATGAAAGAAAACAGAGCTAATGAACGATGATTACTCACTTGTTCATCGGCTCTGCGTCTATGCGTCTGGCTCTGTGATGACTGTTATTTGTAAATTCTTTGCTTTAATCAATGTTTCCTGCTTACATTTCGGGCAGTAGAGAGGATAGTTTTTCAAAACCGTGTCTTCTCTAATTCTGTCACGAGTTTTGCTGCCACAGATGGGGCAACGTATCCATTCATTTTTATTCAAACGGTTGTCCTCCCAAGCTATTTCGATTTTTGTTTCTTTAAAAGTATGCCACATACAATTACTGCCATAAAAAAGACAATGATTAGATACCACAAATTTTCAAAACAAACTCCATTATCCAACATCAATCGGTATCCCCAAGAAGCGGGGAAAAAACGCCCTATCACTTCAAGAAAAACAGGTAACAAATCAATGGGAAACATAATTCCCGAAAGCATAATTGAGGGCAGAAACACTAACTGTGCTATCATCGTCAACTTGGCTTGATTTTTTATCATCAGCCCTAAAATGCTCCCTATACTTAACGACACAATAATGTATAAAGCAAGCGCAAAAAAGAAAATCGGAAGTTGTGCTGGCAAAACTGCTTCAAATAATACGGGAGCCAGTAACACTATCACAGCACAGGCAATCATCAAATGGATAAATGCAGAAAGAAACATCGTAATAAGACCCAGATAGATAGGCACTCCGTTTGCTTTATAAACTTTGTTTATATCACTTCCATATGTTTCAATCAGCGATGGCGGCAATCCAATAAACGCCCCCATCGAAACATTCATTATAATCATAGATTGGATGAGCGTACTTCTCATATCGGGCATAACAGAAGTGAAAATACCGCCCATAAGAAGAAAGAAAATAAGCGGAATGATATAACAGGTAACTAACAAGGATTTGCTTCTTATATCCAATTTCCACTGTAACGCAACGCCATATAAAAACCCACTCATTCTGTTTTCCTCCTTGTCATTTCCATAAAATGCTGTTCCAGTGTGCCACGGTCAACTTTAATATCTAACACATGAATTTCCTTTTGTTTCAATTCGCCAAGCAGACTAATTAATGTATCTTCAATATTGTCCGTTTCAAAAATACTGCGCCCTTGCTGCGTTTTGATATGGATAAAATATTTTTTCCCAACCTTGTCTGTAAGTTCCGAAGCTGTGCCGCAAAAAACAATATTTCCGTGATTTAAAATGGCAATACGGTCGCATAAGGTTTCTACCTCTGCCATATCATGGCTTGCCAAAACAATGGTTTTTCCTTGTGATTTGAGCTTTCGGATTTGCTCATGAAGTGAAAGTCTGCCCTCCACATCAAGTCCCGCAGTCGGCTCATCGAGGAAAATAATATCTGGATTGCTGATAAGCGCAAGGGCAAGATGTAAACGCCTTTTTTGCCCTGTGGACAGCCTGGCATACTGCTTTTTCTCAATTTCTTTGATACCAAGAGTATGAAGCATAGAGTAGTCAATCTTTGCTGTATTCCATTTTGCAAACAGCTTTACAGCCTCCATAGGTTTGATGTGAGCGGGCAAAGATGATGATTGCAGCTGAATGCCCATTTTCCCATTTACGATAATTGTGCCGCTGTCGTATTTCTTCAAACCCTCGATACATTCCAGAGATGTCGTTTTTCCTGCTCCATTTACGCCAAGCAGAGAAAATACTTCTCCTTTTTGGATTTGAAAATTAAGTCCCTTAAGAACAATATGGCTGCCATAGCTTTTCTTTAATTCACTAACTTGTATTGCAGGGTTCATCATTCCACCTCCTCAAACGGATTTACTCCGAGTTTTGAAAAGTAAACTTGCAAAGCCAGCTCTAAATAGTCGTTTACTATTTTTTGTCTTTCTTCCCAAGCGTTTGTAGCAGTATCAATATTGCCTATTTCCATCAATTTCGGCAACATACTCATATCGCCGTTTGTAAATTCCATAATCAAGCCCCAATATTCTTTTACAACCCGCTGGCACTTTTCACTTTCGGGGGGCACATTTTCCTTTTGAAACTGTACGATTTCATCGCTCAAACGATTAAACCTGTCCATAAAGTCCAAACCACTTTCCCTGTCAAATTGATTACGGATATGGTCAAGCGTGTCGTCATCGAAACGTTTAATAAGGTAGTAAGAGCCATTTTTCATTTGCAGATTGACAATAATATCTGCATATGCCTTAAAATTGACTGTCTGCATTTGTAACACTTCTGCTTTTAACTGTTCTATTGCTGTCAAAGAATCTGTTAGCTGTTCTATTTTCTCTCGTATGCTATCTGCCTGTTCGGTAAGGGCAGTTGCCACATCAGTCGGTGTTTCTAAAGAAATTAAGCATGACTTTATATCATCCAAAGAAAATCCTAACGATTTCAAGGACAAAATCTGATGAAGTGTAACTAAATCTTTATCCGTATAAAGCCTGCGCCCACCCTCACTTTCTGCTGATGGAGAGAGTAATCCCTCTTTATCGTAATATTGCAAAGTTCGGACAGTTGTTCCCATTTTCTTCGCAACTTCTCCAACTGTCATATATCCATCTGGAATTGCCCTGCATTTTGCCATAGTCCTTTACCTCCTGAAACATATTATAAATCATTACGCAACGTAACAAGCAAGACCTTTTGAAAAATTTTTAGGCGACAAGATAATCCTGCCGCCTTTGCTTTATGCGAAAATAATTTCCTCGTTCACAATCTCCCTCGCACATGCCCTTATGTTGCCTAGCCGCCCTGTCCATTCTAAGGCGTTTTCTTCCTTTAGGCGTTCTGTTATGCCCTGTGATTGTTTCATATTCTCTATGAGCCTTTCAAAGCGTTCCTGCGCCTGCCTGTCGATATCGGCAAGATACGCATTAAGTTTACCGCTTGTGAGAAGATTGGTGTATGTAACTTTGCGGTACTGTTTCAGATAGTCCAGATGCCGCCGCCCCCATATGCCTATTGAACGGTCTTCTTCAGCGGGTACAGTCAAGCGTGGTATTAGATAATCCCCTTGCTGTTCATATTCGCCGCCTAATCTCTCAAAGATTGATTTTGCCATTTTGCAATTCCTCCGTATGATTTGAATTTGCCTACAATCCAATCATTCTGGCTGATTACGAAGTCTTTTGTTTTAACTTCCTTATGAAATGTCACCTTTTAGTAGATTATTTTTTTATAAAATTGTATAATCGGGTATAGTACTTTACGAAATACCGTAGATCTGAGATTTAAATCAGGCGGAAAATATAAGAGTATAAAGGAATAAAATTGTATGAAAGAATGCAAGACAATTAATTATTACAATTCAAATGCAAAGGAATTTGTATCTGGGACTGTATCGGTAGATTTTGAATCAATACAGAAAAAGTTTACGGACAGATTACCGGAGAAATCAGTAATTCTTGAATTGGCGCAGGTCGAAAAGTATGATGGCATCTGGGCATGTTCTTCCATGTTGCATTTACCCTTAGATGACCTTACAGATGTTATGAGTAAAATGATAATTGCACTGAAGGTAATGGACTGCCAACCTACTGAAAAACCGCTCTTTCACAACGAAGGGCGGTTTTTTCATAGGAGCAGGGAAAGGAGGCAACCCAACCACCGGGGGCTTGACAAGAGAGGTCAAGCCCTTTTTTCATGCCAGAAAACCAAGAAGGAGGTATTGCGAATGGCCGATGAAAAATCGAAAAGGAGCAGGCAGCCTTCCAAAACAGCGTCGGACTGCCAGCTGACCCTTTTCCCACTCTCTTAGCCAGCAACCTGACGCCCTTCGCCTTCTGGTTCGAGGACGCCCCGGAGGGCGGCTGTGTACGGTTTTTGACGGAACGGGAGAGCGAGCGCCTCATGGGGCTCCCAGAGGACTGGACGGCATACGGGGCGGATGACGTGGAGATACGGCCCCTTGCCCGCTACAAGGCGCTGGGGAACTCTATCGCCCTCCCCTGCGCTGACTACATCATGGCCGGGATTTATGAAGCCCTGGCCGGAAAGGAGGAAACACGCGGAAATGTTTGAAGCCTATGTGACGAACCCCGGCCTTTACCCGGAGCTCAGCGTGGAGGCCGGGGAGGCCCTGCGCTTCCCCACGACCACGGAGGAAGTACAGGGCTTATTCTCCCGGATTGGCATAGACGGGGTACGGTACGGGGAGTATTTCATCACCAGCTATGACAGCGACGTGCTGGGGCTGTATGACTGCCTGGACGAGTACACCGGCCTGGACGAGCTCAACTATCTGGCGCATGTGCTGGAGGACGTGCAGGAACGGGGCGAGCTGGAGAAATTCGAGGCCGCAATGGCCTTCGGGGAGCATACGGACGGGGCCGGGAATCTGATCAACCTGGCGCAGAACCTGGACTGCTATGACTTCTATCCGGGGATTGGGGATGACGAAGCCCTCGGGCACACTGCGTGGAGGAAATCGGCGCAATCGACATTCCCGAACATATCCGGGACTATTTCGATTACAAGGCCTAAATCTCCATGCTCCCTATTTTACCACATCTTCCCCGCTTTTCCTAGCTTTTTTCTCGAAGGTAATACCAGACTAAACAGGCTGTTTTCCCCACCCATATTGTCAGTCTTCATCTAATAAATATAGATTGAGGATATCAGGCCTTTTGGGGTGCTTTTTTTGATATTTTAGCGAGATCAGTCCTCACACCCAGAAAATACCGTTATAATACCGATATTCCGCGAAAGCAAGGAGGAGAGATCGAATGTCAGGTATTATGTACGGTTATGCCCGCGTATCTACCAGGACGCAGAACGAGGACCGGCAGCTGATCGCGCTGAGGGAGTTTGGGGTGGCCGCAAAGGATATTGTGGTTGAGAAGCAGTCCGGGAAAAACTTTGATCGGCCCTTGTATCAGGCCCTTGTGGAGCTGTTTCGGCCTGGGGATATTCTGGTTGTCAAAAGCATTGACCGGCTGGGCAGAAATTACGATGATATCCTGGAGCAGTGGGCCTACATCACCAAAACCTGCCGG
>OFGN01000156.1_pt1 | contig 75975 bp, 80 predicted proteins | sample 1521821 | NCBI WGS metagenome assembly OFGN01 (sample SAMEA3504094, study PRJEB24116) | mouse gut metagenome | biome: mouse gut; feature: mouse-associated habitat; material: faeces | place: Denmark | collected 2011
TTCCGGGCAATAAAGAGTATGCACCTGATAAATGCTGTATTATCCCACAGACATTGAATACCATGCTGTCCAATTGCAAGAAACACAGGATAGGTAAATGGAATACAGCGAAAATGAATCTGCCATTAGGGGTAAGATATGACAGCAATATGAACATGTACTATGGTGAGATTAAACCATTCGGGCATGATGAAGTGATCCGGCTATCTTATTGGGATACGCCGGAAGAAGCATTTGAGGAATATAAGAGACATAAACAGGCTGATATACTGATTATGGCAGATAAATATAAAAATAAGGTTCCCAAAAAGGTATATGATGCACTGTTGAGAGTAGAAGTACAACCATATATAGATGATTAAAAATTTAAGGAGGACATTTTACAATGACAGACTTTGAAAAGAAGATTAAAACAAAACTGATTGAAGATGAATATGCGGAGAAATTTCACCGATTAGATACGGAGGCATCTATAGCGCATATCAACCATGATAATCAGGAATTATGCAGGATCAATGAGAAACGGGTACAGCTTGAAGCAGAGATGGAAGTAGAAAAGAATTTGTTGAGATATTAAGATTGGAGGACATTTTACAATGAACAAAACAAACACAACAGATTCTACATTAAACATGATTAAATCAGTATGTGCGGAGCGTGACCGCAAAGAACGTGACAGATTGAGAGCAAATAGGATTGAAATGGATAAAAGGGATGAAGCTGAGAGGGAAAGGGTACAGCATAGCAACAACCTTCTCAATTCTTATATTGAAAAAGCAATGGCAAGAGAAGAACAGCAGAACCAGAAGCATAATCAGATTTTACAGAATATCCATGATGAGGGTGCAAAAAGAAAGTCAGAAGAAGCATACAGAACAAAAGAGATGGTAAGTGCAGTAAACAAAGGCTTCAGGAATGCGGAGAAAAAAGAAGAAGATAGTAAATCATGGGATGCTTTTATGGATCGGAATAGAAGATTGATGGATAAGGGGATTGAATCGGTAAAGAGGGAACGGAATAAGACGTATTTTAGTTGATTGGTTAGTAGAGTAGGGGGGATTTATTATAAGGCATATCGGATAGGGTGACTTATCTGGTATGCCTTATTTTTTACGGATTATGTAAAATAAATGGTCTGTATTATCAGATATATGTAAGTAAAAGAAAATGTATTATTATAAAGCAGTAGTTAGTTGATTAAAAAAATGTTATAATATTGTCGAAAATAGGAGGTGAATTTATGGAAAGTGGTAATGAGCAAAATAGAATAAGTGAACTTATGGCTGAATTGAATGACTGTAGGGAGGATGAACGGAATACTCAAAGTCAAATATTAGAGGTGATTTCTGTTGCAGGAACAATATTGGGTATTTTGTTTAGTGCATCGTATCTTAATGATGAAAAAAATAAGTGCATTACAGTTTTTACCAATATAGAAAAAGATAATATGAATTATATAGATAAATTTTGTAATATGATAAATGCCAATGTTACTTATGCTAGAATTATGTTTTGGCTTAGTCTGCTTATTTTTTGCACGGCATTTGCATATATTATAGTATTGGGAACGAATAATATTTTAAGATATTATTATATTCAAAGTTTAGAAGATAGATTACATGTGTTAATTTCAAATACTCCAGACGATGACGGAAGGGGAGCGTTTCTTCATTGGAATGCATTTGATGCGCCTATTATAACGAGAAATATTAACCATATTACCTCCAGTCATACAGCATTAATATACTTTAGTTATTCTGTGGCAACTGGATGTGCAATTTTATTTAGTATAGCAATGGTGACATCTCTATTTTTGGAAATTACACCTAAAACAAGGTTTGATTATATGATGGTAATAATTATTATTATTTTGATGTTGCTAACTATTTTTTTATTTATACGAACCTCATCTAAGGCAAAAGAAGTTGCTCAATTTGCGTGGGATACGGCTCATGAGAACCAAAAGAGAAGATTAGAAGGAGATTCTTATAATTTATATGGTAAAAGTAAATCGTTTAAACATACATTGCTATATTTGATATATCCTAAAAAGCAGGATTTACAAAAGCCGATTTTAATTGTTTTAGGATTTGTGTATGGTCTAATTGTGATGGATGTCATAATTAATCCACAGTATATATGGAGATTAATATTTATACTTCTTATGTTTGATTTCATGGCTTATCAGGCGAGGTATCAGATTAATGATATACGAGGACTAAGGGAAGATAAAGAAGCGGGATGTACAAATAGATTACTTTTAAACGATATTGATAATCCAGGTCATGCGATAAAAATATCATTTATTGTAGCTTTTTTTAAAATAATATTTTGTGTTATAATAACATTATTTTGGGGAGGCATGGTAAGAACTACTTTGTTAGTGAGTTTGGCGGTTTTATTCGTTTCTACCATACTATATGAAACTGCTAGAGCAAAAAGACGAATAAATTTAGTATTTATTTTGGTTGGAATAGGATATCCGTTGCGATTTTTTGTGGGATTCTTTTCTGTAGTATCGTTAAAATTGGTTATACATAGTGTTCCAATGGTATGTTTTGCACTAGCACTATGGGCATATGGTTCATTTTCTTCAATTTTGGCATGGACAAATGAAGTAATAAAGCGAATGCAGGAATCTAAAAAGAACTATAATAGTTTTCCGATTTCATATGAAAAGAAGCATTTTGAGCATATTCAGAATTTGATTAGCGAAAGATATATTTTGGGAGAAAACCATCCAGTAAATGAGAAAATCATGCCATTACGTGAAAAAGGTAGATTGAGAGATCCTTGGAATTTAACTATGGTATTATGCATGATTTGTTTATGCTTTTTAACTTATTTGAAAAAATTACCATTAAATTTGTTGTTAATAGAAACTTCAATTCTAGTAATATATATTGTTAGTATTTATTTAAGATATGAAAAAAAAGTCATTGTAATGTGTCTTGGTTGGTTATGTATTATTGGAAAAGAAATAATTAGTATATTTTATTATAAAATTCCTATTTGGTATTTGCTATTCTCAATAGTACAAATTATAATTACTATTACATACTTTGTTTTACTGTATCAACCACAGATAAAAAAGATTGATTATAAACAATTGTTGCTCAAATTAAAACGTGGGATTGTGATAAAAGTAATAGGGGAATATGCGTTTAATATTATGAATAATGAAAAAAATAGAAGAAAATAAGCATAAGAATTCTTATTATGGTATATTTTTTATTTTTGCATTTATGTAAGATATTATCTATCCCAAAATCTGTATGTTTTATTGCAGTTATTGGGATGCGGTGGAAAAGTTTGGTAAAAATAGGAGTTCTGTATAGGGGTATAAGGGTATATGGTGATATAGGGTGGTAATTATATGGGAGATTTAAACATACCCCCATACCCCTATGGGGATGCAAAGATACCACAACCATCAACAATCAAAAAAGTTTTTAAAAGAGTAATGAATTGTGAGTGTATGCGAATAATTCATTATGATAGTAGTCTTTATTTATTATTACAGTCTTTATTTATAAAAAGACGGCTGATTTTGCACACTACAGTGTGACATACTTTGCCATTTTTTATTAAAGTATATCACACTGTGATGTGATATATCTTATGGTAATAAAGATAAAGGCGATTTTTAGTGGGTAGTTCGGTTCGGGGTTGAAAAATTAAGTTAACGTATGGATAGATTAGATGGGTGCTTTCCCACGTTAAAGTCAGAAAAATAAAATGTAAACCTACCGGCATACACCCTTGTACTCACTTACCCTATACCATCATACAGACCGCAAACAAGCCACAAATAAGCACGTTATACGTCGATTCTAGCCACTTTCCAGGCGTTACCCTAAAATGTATCAATGAAGCCATTTCAAGCTGAAAATAAGCCTGTAATCGCATGATAACCATACAAATATAAGCAAATAAACCGTACACAAAAAGACTATGAGCATTAAAGCACATAGCCTTTATCATATATCATTAAATATCTGTTTATCTTTCCCAAAAGTAACCGCTTCCATCCTCAAAATACAGTTGCAAGCCGTATTCAGTAGCCGTAAAGTCAACGATTGTATTCATATCCACAATATCATCATTGAATGGTATATATCCGTCTGGTACAACTTCCCTTGTCTCTGTCACTGTCTGTATTTCTGTGATTGTTTCCGCTTGTGTTGTGCCTAACATATAAGCCGATACAATCATAATTCCCATAGCTGCGATAATTCCGATAGCTTTAATTGATTTCTTCATGGTGTTTGATCTCCTTTTCGCGAATAATATTTTATGATTCTTTCAAGTTAGGGCACAATCCTAAACCGCCATCAATAACGGGTACACGCCTAAAAGCGTTACGGTGTACGCAATCTTTATTGTCGCACTGTGTACAGTCACATTTCTGAAATTCCTCATAACTCATTTTCCAGTTGGTATTGTTTTCAAAGTGTTCTTTCGTCATATCCTTTATACCTTCCTTTTCTTAATTTTTTATTGTCAGGGTGTAGCCGTTTCCATTGGTTACACCCATTTTTTTACTTGTGGTTACGCTTATGCTAATGATTCACCCAGAATATAATCAACTGCCTTTTCAGCTTTGCTTGAAGCTGATACAATGAATTTTACATCATTCTTTAATACTGATAGCCAATTCTGAATGTATGCGCTGCTATTGCGAAAACTCTTTGTTGTTTCAATTCCTATGATGTTCATAAGGCTTGCACTTCCAATTTCTGCAACTAATTCTTCTTTGCTATATTCATCACTACCGAAAGCTACAAGTTTGCCTTTTCTTTCTTCCGCGCGGTTGCAACGACTTTCTTTCATAGTGCTATGTACTGATTCATGAAATGCGGTACTGTAATATTCGTTTGCATTTGTAAATTGTTCAAAAAGAGGTAAATGAATCAAATCTGATGTGGGTGAATAGTAAGCCTTATTACCTGCTGCATGCTCAATTGTTATATTTTCCTTTGTCCAGTAGCTATGTAATATATTTTCGGCTTTTTCTATCGGCTCTATATCGTGCAATTCGTCTTCCGGTAAAGGTTCCACGCCGTCAACCTGTGAGATGTGAAACACGTTGTAGTATCTAAGTAAAGGTATCTGTTTAACTTCTTTTGTTCCGTCTTCCGTTTCCTCTTCTATAGGTTGTATCTTCCAAAAACAAACAATTTCTGATTTCTCACCCTTACGGACATGACCGCCTAAATCCTGCCATTGCTTAAAGGTTGCATATTCTCCATCATGATTTAAAAGCATTTGGTTTAATAAGGAATAGCTTTTCTTGCTTATACGGTTGTATGCGCCTGATCTGATGCCTGTCCAAGGCTTCTGCCACGGTATAACACCATTTTGTAATTGTTCTATAATCCGATTCGTTACCATTTCATATACTGATTTACTCATAAGTGATAACCTCCTAAATAAAAAAAGTGTAAAGTCCTTGATAATTCAATAGACTTTACACCATGATTATGTGATATATTCAGTTAAATGGTTGTCGGGTTATCTTGGTAACAATTCGTTTAGCTTAAGGATTTCTTCTATTGTGTCCATACCGTCCTGTAATCTGGCAAGCTTTTTATTAGTGTTCATTTCAAATAGTTTCTGTGAAAGCTGCAGTTCTGTCAATTGATCTGACATTTTGTTTTGCTTAACATCTATAACATCTAAGCGGTTATCTATTTTGTCAATCTTGTCTAAAAGTTTCTGAAACATTTCTTTGCTTTCATTATCCATAGGTTTGTACCTCCTGTAAAAAGAGTATATCACTTTTCGGGTGCAAAGTCTATTCAATTATCAAGGTGCTTTGTGTTGGTGTTGTTTGATTTGATAAGATAATTATAACATCTTGTACAAGAATATCAATAAGCATCTTGTACAAGATTAAGCGTAAATTATTATACATCTTGTACATATTTATTGTGAGTTCGAATATTTTGTGATATTATAAGGATAAATAAAGAAAAGAATTATGTAGTAAATGATAATAGATATTGTTTTGGAGGTATAATAATGGAAAATGAAAAGAATAAATTTGATGCTACAAAGTATAAGAATGATTTTCAAAAAGAAAAATATGATAGGATTATAGTTAATGTTCCAAAGGGACAAAAAGATATTATTGATGAGCAAGCAAAAAAGAGAGGGTATAAAAGTTTAAATTCTTTTGTTGTGGATGCAATAAATGAAAAATTAGAAAGATAAACATAAGTTTAAAGATATAAAGTCATTGAAAGATGGCTTTATTTTTTTGCAATAATAAATCTTGTACAAGATTAACAAAAGAAATTACATATTCTTGTACAAGATTACATATTTACATCTTGTACAAGATATAATATAATAATATTAACATCAAACAAAAGCAACCGAGTAGACAACCCTCATAAATCTGTATCACGTACCTGTGAGTGAGCGACTAGGCAATACCAATAGACACGCAAGTGATACAGAGGTTGCAACAAATCAAATAATGAAAAGGAGATCAAACATATGTGTATATCAACAATATCGGAATTGGATAAAAAAGTTGCAACAATCAAAGAGTACAAGAGCATCAAAAAGGATGCAGAGGTTAATTTAAAGCCTTTAGAGCAGGAAGTCAAGGAGTACATGGAAGAGAATAAGCAATCAAGCTATATCGGTTATGGATATTCAATTTCCTATAAGGAACAGGAAAAAGAAACAGTCATCAAAGAAAAGGTTTTAGAGCTTTTGAGCAATCCCAAGATCAGAAAAGTTATTGAAGATGAAAAAATTGATACATCGGTATTATTCAAGACAACAATCATCAGACCTTTAAAGATCAGCTAAACAAAGTGGTCACAGCCACTATAAACAGGGCTTTAAGTTATCTTCCCACCTTTACCAGTGGGGAGGTAGCCATAAGGCAAACATCATATAAAGAAAGGATGTGAAACAATGGTAGACTGCATACTGACAGTGACCAGGGAAAGTACAGAAACACCGTATGAAGTGGGATGTATCCTTACTGTAATGTACGATAAGCCAATTTTTACAAGCACAAACCTACTGCCAATAGTGGATTATATAACCGATTTCAAAGAACGCTATCCACATATGGAAGTAAGCACCAATATACAGGTGCCGTTTGAAATCTTAACGGCAATCCTGAAGCAAGAAAAAGAATAATATCCGACCGGGGAGGTGAGATCCATGAAGAAACAGACTGTAGAATTTACTGTCACACGCAGGAACGGCAGTGTTACCAATGTAGGACGGTCATACATAGAACAGCCCAAGACCAGATTCAAAGGCGGCACCATTAAGTTCTATGAAGACAAGCCAAAACAGACAGGCAGATAACAAAAGAATGGGTAAATGGTTCCTGTGCAGGGTTCGAGTCCCTACATACCCGATCGCTAATTAGCCACAAAAAATAACAATCAACAGATGTTTCAATCAAACAATCTATAGAAAGGAGCCAATAGAATAATGATAAGTGTAAATTCAACATTACAGTCAGATATATTGGGTGCGTATTACGCGGATGATGCAAAGAAGCTGCATAAGGTTGTAGACAAGATACTTTCTAAATTTGGCGGCCTGTCAAACAAAGATAAGGATGATTTTTATTCCCTTGCCAATGAAGTGTTTGTGAATGTCCTGAAAAGATATGACCATGAACAGTCATTTGATGGTTTTCTATATTCGTGCCTGTCAAATAAGATCATGTCGGAGATCACAAGAAGGAACCGTGAGAAGCGGAAAGCGGACAGGATGTGTATTTCACTTGATACACCTGTAGGGGATGATGACGGTATGACCATAGGAAACATAATTGCAGATGATTTTGACACATTCGAGGAGGCAACCAAGGGGCAGGAAAGCGGAAAATATCAGGATAAAGTACAACAATATATTTCAAAATTATCTACACGGCAAATAAATATCCTGAATTTCTTGATTGATGGATATGTGCCTTGTGAGATTCGGGCAATGTTGGAAATATCCGCAAATGATTATGCGGTTGATATGCAGTTCATGAGAAGCTACGAAAATGTAAAAATATTATTTTAATTTTAAGATATGGAGGAAAATTTTATGAAAATTCGTAAACAGATATATTCATTAGATATGTATTTAAAACTTATGAAAGATGAAACAATCCGCACGGATCAGGAATGCCAACGGCTTTCGGGTCAGTGGAATGCCAACATGGTCAATGAGCTGATTTATTCCGTTTTGACAAACAATTACATTCCGCCGATTATATTGGGCGAGGAAACCACAAACGGAATTTCAAAAATGTGGATAATTGATGGGCTTCAACGTTCAAGTTCCCTTTCGTTATTCCGTTATGCGAATACTAAAATTACAAAGTCTTTAGATGAATATATTGTTACATACCAGCGGAAAATTTTAGACAATGACGGAAATCCTAAACGGGATGGAAACGGCGAAATTATTTGGGAAATAGCCGAATTTGACATAAGAAATAAGACATATTCGCAATTGCCGGAGGAGTTAAAGGAGATATTTGACGGCTACCAGATTGAATGTGTTATCCATCAGGATTGTGAAGCAATGGAAATTTCTAAGCTTGTGAGACGGTTCAATAATCATGTATCTATGAACACGGCACAAAAGGCATTTACATATTCGGATGCTTTCGCAGGGGAAATCAGAAATATCACGAAAAACCGCTTTTTCTTGGATATATACACTTGTAGTCGTAATGACAGGAAAAACGGAATCATTGAGCGTGTGGTCGGTGAGACGGCATTGCTTTGTAACTATCCTGATCTGTACAGGAAAGACACGAAAACAAGTTTCAGGTTGTTGAACGAGAATGCAAGCCTGTCTGACTTTGATAATTTGAATGACCTGCTTACAAGGCTGACAGCATCAGTGGAAACTATAACGGAAATCCGTGGGCTGTTTAACAGCAAGCACGCGCATATATTTATAACGGCGTTCAAGGCGTTTCTGGAAATGGGGCACAAAGACAAGGATTATGGAAAATTCCTTGAATGGTTCGTAAATGGTGGAAATGAAATGGAAATTAATGGAAAAACTTGGGAAACATGGAATGAAAATAAAGCAACAAGGGATACCAATATTGTCCGTGGAAAAATTGATTATATCGTAACACTGTTTGGAAAATATTTCAGGGAAACGAAGAAAGTGGCATAATGGAAAATTTGGGGAGGGTAAGTCTCTCCCCATACACAAAGGAAGTGAGGGGAAATTATGTATACCGTATCAGATATTATTGCGGATATAAACCGTGGGATTTTGGCTAACAACCTAAAAGAAGATCGGTTTTTGTATCGGATTGTCTGTTTTATAAATTCTGAAAGTGGAAACAAGAAGTATTATATTGACACACAGTATGATGGTTTGAGGGCGGCATTGGAAAATATCATAAGGAAAAATTTGACAGTCACAAATACCGTTGTAATTGCGCAAGCAACTGTTCGGAAAAACAGTGAGAGCGTTTTATTGTTGAGCAAGGCATATTCATTTAGTCTGGACGGATATTTTAAACAGATAAGCGGAGAATGCAAAAACGGCAACAGGAATGGAAATATTATGTATGACAGATATGCGGTAAAGTAGCATACTTACGGGTAGAAAGGATGAAAATTATGTTTGATTTTAGGATCATAACCTGTGTAGATGGAACGGAAATTATTGACCGGACAAAATGTACAGTATACGAGACATTAACACCATGTGAGATGGTCAAGTACATAGAAATGGATATCCAGCTTTTGGTCATGGACAGGATGGAACGGAAAGCAAGGGCAGAAACAGAGCATGAGCGGAAACTTGCAAATAATCCAATATATAAGATTGCTTGCTTGTGTGGATTGATTTAATTGGAAGTCATTTCGGGCTGCTTGAAAAATAGCACTAAAAGAGCCACTTGAAAATCAAGTAGCTCTAGTGTATAATCTACTTAGAAGTGATCGGAATTGAATCTCCGATTGCCCTCAGTAGTAAAATTGACTTAGAATAAGCATCCTACACTTTGGACGGTAGAGGATGCTTATTTCTTTTTATGATTGTCTATGTAAGACAGAGCCGCAAAGATAACAAGCAATAATGTCAAAACTTCCATCACGCTCATGGGCATCACCCTCTTTCGTAAGACTAGAGGGCATCCATCGGAAAATCGCATCCTACTTTCTTTTCAACTATACAAGTTAATTATATCATATGGAAAGCTGACACTCAATCAAAAAGAGCCGGAATTTGCTATATTATATATAGAAGAAACAGACTCTTTCAATAATGGGTTATTTGGATTTTCGTATATCATTAACAGCATTTTGCAGATACATATTTCTCCATGTCATTTGAATAGATTGTTGCTTTAGTTCTCTGATCCGCCTGTCTAAATACTTTTCAAGCCGATTCATGAGCCATTGAGGGATAAATTTCTCTGGTAGCTTTTGGATAATGGAAAATGCTATGTTTTCAAGTCTGCTATGTAACTTGTGGAAAAATTCTTTTAGTCGGTTACGGTCTTTAAGTTCTATATTTATTCTTATTAACTCCCTTCAAATAATTTTGTTTATTTTGGAAAATCGAAATGTTTTCATTAATAGTATAGTCCAGAATGGAGAAAAAGACAATGGTACTTACTTAAATGACCTTATACGAAAACATTCGATTTCATGTAATGGAAAATTTAAGATGTTTCAATATAAAAAAGAAAGGAAAATCGTATACGAAAATACTTATGGATTTCGTGGAGGGAATATGGATGGAAAATAAAATCTTTACCTATATGAGGATTTCAACTAACCATCAAAAGACAGACAGGCAGAAACAGACCATTATTGAATATTCAATGAAGAATGGATTCAATATTGACGAATTTGTTTCGGATGTCATCACTGGTGGAACAAAAGCAGATAACAGACCAAACTATCATAATATGAAGAAACAGCTTAGAAATGGTGACACATTGATTGTATCTGATATAGACCGGCTTGGGAGAAATGCAGATGATGTAATTGTGGAAATAAAAGATTTACAATCAAAAGGAATCAGGGTTGTTGCTTTAGATGTTCCGTTCCTGAATGATTGGGAAAAGATGAATGATGATAGCCTGTCAAAGATGATAATTGATATTTTTGTAACGTTAAAGGCTCATATAGCACAACAGGAAAAAGAAAAGATACATGATCGTGTTATGCAAGGCTTAGAAGTGGCGAGGGCAAAGGGTAAAAAGCTGGGAAGACCGCCAACAGGTGTACCAAAAGAATTTATTAAGGAATATAACAAGCTACAATCTGGGGAATATGGAAATATTTCGGTTGTACAGTTTGTCAAATTGCAAGGGATAGCGGTAAGCACTTTTTATAAATATGTAGGAATTTTAAATAGAAAATGAAATGTTCAATGGTTTTAATATTTTGCGGGAAATTTTTGCAAAAGTAGAGAAATACAAAGTGATGATAAAAATTTAAATGATTGGAGGAATGAATATTGAATGAGCTAATGGAAAATGAGGCATTTGTTGAGGGCTTGAATGTAGGGATTAATTTGTATCAACAAAAAGTGATTTCAGCGCATGAAAGGAAAGAACCGCTTATTGTCGGGGATTCTCTTTATTATCTTCAGGATGGAAGGGAGCGGTTGGCGGAATTTTTAGAAAAGGTATGTAGGTGAAAGTTGGAGGATTTGACATGAAGATTGAATTAAAACCATGTCCTTATTGTGGAGGGATTGCAGAAGGGCATATTAAGACGGTGGAATCATTCAAGAAGATAAATAGTTATTATGTGGTGTGTACAGAGTGTGGAGCATCTACAGAACGATATACTACAGAATTTGCAATGTCGCAGAATGGGAAAAGATTTCGCCCGATGACAAAAGAAGAAGCAATAAGAAAAACTGTAAATGATTGGAACAATGGAATATTTGACACGAAAACAAAATTGCTACATATGACGGAGCAGGAAAAGATATTGTGGTACACAGCGGACTTACTAAAAGTTGCATGGTATGGTGTAAATGTTCTAATGGGATCGTTGCGGTGGGAAACAGCATGGAAATTAAGGAAGATGGCAGAAGAACGGAAATTATTAAGTTTGAACAGTGGAAAAGATTATGATTTGGAAGTGGTTGCGGATGAATTGTTGCATGATGATACAGTTAGATGTATTGTAATCAGTTATATTAAGGAAATTGATGTTGTGAGTGTTGGGAGGGATAAAACATAATGGAAATTAAGAATAACTTTGATTTAGGTGATAAAGTGTTTGTGATAACACGAAACAAAAATAAAAGGTGGTTTGTTCCTAAAGCATCTTATAAGATAATCTTAATTAATGTTCAGGTGTTTGGACACTTAAATCCACCGCCAACAACACAAATTTTTTATAAAGTACCCAATGAATATAGCAAAAAGGCACTTTATCCAGAAGCAAGAGTATTTCGAGATTATGAATGTGCAGTTACTCATTGTGATGTATTAAACGAATATAAACTTGATGAATTGATAATAGAAGAAGATGGAACAATTTGGACAGGTAGAGAGAAGAAACCATGCCTATTAAAGCAAGATGATTTTTTTACTAATCCACTGGATAATTGTGAAATTCTTTATTATAAAGAAAGTCCAATGGATAAAGAAATGGTATGGATTTATGAAACAAAAGAAAGCAAAAGTTTTGTTCGTGGATGTCACATATCAAATATAATTACTAATGAAAACGAGATAATGAAGGCAATTTGGGATAGGAATTTAAAAAGAAAGGATTGATTTAATGGCAACAGATAGACAAACACCATGCCTATATTATGTATGTGCCGGACTATGTAAGAAGGGTAGGAAAGCGGATCATGCTCATTATTGCCAGCATTGTGGAAAATATAAACCCAGAGCAAGGGTAAGATATAGGAATCGGAAGAAAGAGAAGTTAGAGAAAATAAGGAAGGAAGAGAGGTATTAGAGCAATGAACATACATAATTTTCAGTTGAGCGATATATTTCACCAGAACGCAAGAGAATTTTGCACAAGACCAGTAATGGCTATGAAGTATCAACCTGGACTTGGTATTGAAAATGGTTGGATGGTTTATTTTGAAGGTAATTCGTCAAACGAAGGGAAGTCAAGATATTTTGGAGTTAAATTCTTTTCTACTAAGGATAAGGCACACAGTTTTATAGATGCTGATGAAAAGCAGTATGCTATGGAAAACGGTGTGCCTGTAGGAATGAAAGTAATATGTGATGAACCATTGCCAGTATTGTGTAGAGAAGAGCCGGACATAGAAAAGAATAATGGTATGCTCTTCCAATTTGGAGATAGAGCATTTATATCTGATGAATCGGAAAAGTATGAGTTTTACATATTAGATAGTATTTCGTGTGATTGCGCCACATGGTTGATTCAGGATATGGACGGAAATATCCGTGTATGGGATAATACGTCAGAAGAATTATTTTTCGGTAAAGAATCAGAATGTGTGTTTGAGAAAACGGATAAAGGGGAGTATATACAGGTAGCGGTGTGAGTGTGGATAATGAAGAATTTGATAGGTTAGGTGAAAAGCTGTATTCAGAAATGGATATGGCTTTTTCTTTTTGCGTTTAATTCCTGGTAAAATGATATGATATAATATATCGGTGATAGGTTCGGTGATAGTATGTGGAAAATAAGGTATCAACTTAAAACATAGTTAAATAGTAGGAATTAAAGGAGGTTGCAAAGGGGGTGTAAATTAAGTTATGATTTAACAAATAGATGTTCGGTAGAAGATGGTTTATATATGGTGTGCAATACTGGAAATCCTTTATTTTCAAGGAATTCTTTTTGTTTGAGGTGATATGAAGGGGATAGATTGGACTGGAAATAAGGTTTGATTTTTGGGATTTTTGAGAGTGATTCGAAATTATGCTGAAAAATGGGGAGGTTTGAAGATTTTTATATGGTGTTTTTGAAATAGGCGGATGTTCTAAAAATACTGATTTATCGGGAGATATTGTTGCTTAGTGGTGATCTTGTTATGTTCGGAGGAATTTTGGAATAATAGTTTGATATTCAAAGTAATTATGTAAATTAAGTAACAATACTCTATATTGTATAATAAAAAATATTACCACAAAATCTTGACAATGGAATTATTTGGGTATATGATCAAAAGCATAAACAAAAGAGAAAAGACAGATATACACTCGATTACTGCGGAAGATAACATACGAAACTTAGAGGAAAAGACAAAGTATTGTTATTATTGTGCGTTTTCGGGTGTTTTTTGCAACTTTATTGATTTATTAGACAAGCCTATTGTGATCAAAAGGAAGGAAAGGAAGATTAAATTATGACGGATTTTGAAACACAGTTAAATGAACTTTTGGAGAGAACAAAGAATATTAAATCGCCAATAAATGCAGCTCCACTTGGTACTAATATTAATGAGTATAATATGCCAAGCGAAGTATGGATGAATGATGTGCAAATTTTCTATGAGAATTATTTGAAAGATTATGCACTTGGAGATCGAATAAAATCACTTTTATTTCATAGAAGATTGGATGCATATAGCAATCTGGTGTCCTGTTTAACAAGTATCAGCAAAGATAGGAAGTTTATTGATAAAATGAATGGTATTCAGGAAGTGACTGTTCCTAAATATCAAGCAAAGGGTATTCCTCAATATGATGTATTTATTTCTCATGCCAATAGGGATAAAGAAGATTTTGTGGAAGAACTTTATCAGGCTATAAATAAGTTGGGAATAAATATTTTTTATGATAAGGATGTTATTGATTGGGGAGATAATTGGAAAAATGTAATATTAGATGGCACGAAAAAGTCAGAATTTGCAATAATAGTTATATCCGAAAATTTCTTTGATAGAGAATGGACAGAAAAAGAACTAGCAGAATTTTTAGGTAGACAAAATAGAAATGGACAAAAACTCATTCTTCCAATATTATATAACATTACATTGACACAGTTGCAAGAACAATATCCATCTGTGGCTGATATACAAGCGATTGATTCTAAAAAATATACTTGTGATCAGATTGCTATAATGTTTGCAAGGCAACTGATTAAACGACTTAAAAATATTTAAATGAAGGGGTTTAAAGGTAACTCACATATGGAAAAACAATATCTATCACTGGAAGAACAGTTTAAGAAAATTCTTAACAATACTGAAATTACCCAAATAGAAGATTATGAGTTAAGAGAAATAAGACAAAATCACTGGAATTATAGGCACAAAATATTTCTGGATGAACATAGGATTTCAGATCAAGAATTATGCAGGCTTACAGATATTGACTATGAAACAGAACGTAAAGAATTACAAGAATATTGCAAACGCAAAGGGATTTCATTAGATATTGTTTGGAATTGTTGAGATTGTTTTATGAAGGGAAGTTTTATTATGAAAAAGTTGGCAGAAGAAGCAACCATAGAAAATATATTAGAATCAATTAAAGAAAATAAATTTAATAGAACGCAAGACATTATAGATTTTATTATGGCATTAGAACAGATAGAAGAAAATATGTTTATCAGTATTGATGCGAAATGGGGAGCCGGAAAGACATTTTATGTAAGACAGATTGAACAGTCTTTAAATTTTCTAACTAGAAAAGCGAAAGGATTAAATATAGAAGAGGACGTTGAAACGGCTTTTTCTAAAAACCAATTATTAGGTACATTGGAATTAGAACATACATATTTTCCAGTATATTATAATGCTTGGTTATATGATAACCACAGCGATCCGTTAATGTCATTGATACTGAGCATAACAAAAGCGTGTGAATGTTATTGTGATGAAAAGTTAAATAGTAATACTTTATCTGATAAAATAATCTCATTAATGGATTCTTTTTCGCTTTCAATAGGTTGTGTTCAATTTGGAAGTAATTTTGGAAATGCTAAAGAAAAATTTTCTGGTAAGGATATTTTATCGGTAGTAAAGACAGAAGAGGAAATCCGAGACAAAGTAAAAGAAATATTTGATAGCATCATAGTTGAAAATGTCCAGAAACTTGTTATATTCATTGATGAATTAGACCGTTGTAGACCAAATTTTGCTATAGAGATGTTGGAACGTATTAAACATTATTTTGATGATGATAGGATAATATTTGTTGCTTCTATAAATAGAGAGCAGCTAATTCATTCTATCTCAAAATATTATGGTACAAATTTTGATTCTACAGGTTATTTGGATAAATTTTTTGACAGAAATGTTTATCTTCCAGAAATAGATTCTAGCTGGGGAGGATCACAAACAGTAATTTTTACAGATAGAAAGTATCATTTGAAAAATATAGCGGAAGGTTTAAATGCGTATTATCATTTATCACTAAGAGAAAATTTGCGATTTTATGAATATATATCAGATGCTGTATCTTCAGGGTATGTCCGTGATCGTGATGGACAAGGTATGGTTCTTTCTGCGTTCGTTCCTATTATAGCAATACTCAGTATTAAAGATGAAAGTAAAAAGAGAAGATTTATGCAAGGAGATAGCAGTATATTAAGTGATTTGTTTGAAAATGTACCAGCTTTATATCAAATGACATGCCGCTTTGGAGAAAATCAAGGTGAAGAATCAGAAGAGAATTTTAAAATAGGTTATACCAAGATTAAAGAAGTTTATAATTATGCTTTTGGCATTGGTGAAAAAAGATGGTATAAGGGCGCAATAGAAATTAACAATAATTTTAAAGAGATTTGTATAAAATTGTGTAACGGATTTAAAATGAATTAGATCAAATCCTGCGTGAGTGTGACCAGATACAACGAAAATAAGCCACTTTTCGCACCCCATATATGCTAAAAACATTGAAAAATAGGCATTTCTTGATATGGACTATATGGGAAGTATTGATTTTACTGGATTCTTTGCAAAAATCATACTGAAAATATGCTGTTTACGGCTATTTAATGGATCACCAGCCACAAACATGTATAATTCCATAGTCCATAACAGATACTATCATAAAGAAAGGTAGGTATCAATCACATGGATATTGCAGATAAAGTATATAGTTTTATGAAATCCTCAAATGATAAAAATAGATTTGTGCCAACAGTACAACAGGTAGCCGAAGAACTTAATATTGCGGAGCATGAAGTCAATGTAGCAATAGAACAGTTAAAAGAATCTGGAAGAATTAAGATTGTAGATATTCCGAGAAAGACCACAATAGAATTTGTAAACTAATTAAGAGCCAATCCTTTTAATTTTGGATTGACTCTATTTTTTATAGAAGAGATACAGCTTTTACATAAGGACTTGAAAACAGAATTTCATGGTGAAAATTAGGTTGTAAAATATTTTGATATTTGCCCCATTATAACAACTGGATTATCCTCAAAGTTTGATAAAAATATTTGTAGTTGGTTAATTTTGGCATATATATCATCTATAGATGCATTTTTAGATAAATCCTTTATATCAAATAGTTGCTTGTTTTTTACAACAATACTACAATGATAGACAATGGAAATAAGATCATTAGTATAATTAATCTTTTCTTCAATAGTCATCCAGTTATCAGAAGATACATAAGCAGAAAGTGATACTAAGAGTTTTGTAATTGCTCTTAATAATTCATCTTCAGGAAATGTTTCTTTATAATTCTGATAGTCAGATAATATATTTTTTGCTGCTTCTACATTTGTAACAAATGTTTCAAAATCATGTTTGCTTGATATTTTACCCAAATCACAAGCTACTTTATCTATAGATTCAATAAAAGATTTGTGTTGGTCTTCTGTTGCGTATTGTAATGCGTGTAAATCAAGTTCAGTCATTATATATAGAGTATCTTCAAAACGAACATTTAATTTATCTTCTAATTCTGCCAGTTTATTAATGTAATTACTATGTTCTAAACTGGAAGCATATTCTTTTAAATGTTCCATAAAATTATTGACTAAATCATTAGCAATTTCCATTAGACGTTGTTTTTCAAATACTAAATCTTCATTGGTATAATTTATTCCGTCATGTTTAAGACGATATTCATTATAGGCATCATCAGAATAGGTACTACTGATAGAACCACCAGTGATAAATTCGCTATTTTCTCCTTTATTTTCAAACAGAAATTCCATTAATCCAATTTCAGCACGATATTCTGCCTGATAATCATTTTCTTCATTATATAAAAGTTTGTATATTTTTATAATATCTTCACGCCGGATTTTCTTCAAACGTCTACTTTCTATTTGTGACATCCATGCTCTATTATTTCCAATGGCTTTAGAAAGATTTTCAGCAGTTAAAACTTCACCATCTATAGGATGATCTAAACGTAATTGTCTAAGTGTAGCCGCTAGTTTTTCAGTTAGTTCTAATTTCATAGGTAGCATACTTTTCACCTCTTTCAAGAATGTATTATACCAAATATACAATGAAATATCAATATTTAAAACAAAATGGTGAAAATGGTGAAATTAGTATTGACAAGGGTATAAAAAGGTGATATGGTATATACATATCAAGGAAATATAATTCATAGACAGTTGAAAAACAGTTACAAGAAATTGAATTAGTAATTATACCCACTTGACATTAGAAGTAATAGAAGGTACAATAAGAAAACGAACACACGTTCTATAATTTAAAAATGATATATAAGTGTAAGAGAAAAAGAAACCTCTAGCAGATAAAAGTGCTGGTAACACTTAAAAGCTAAAGGCTCCAATGGTATGTATTGTGTGTTGATCTGGTAAATCAACGCACACAAATATATATGCACATTCATCTTATCATGGAGACTTCTTTATGTCAATCGGCGAATCAGCCGTTGATATTTCCAAACACATTATATTAGAAGAAACTAATTAACAAGACAGGCTATAAGTTTGTCGAAATACGGTGATTTTGTAATTATTTTTTCAATTTCATAGAAAATATTGAAAAACCTTATTATTTATAAATCGTAAGGAGTATTAAGTTCACCATAAAAAGAGAATAAGATAGTAGCAATTTTTTTAACATCAAATGACAAGAGGAAAGATATTGAAAAAATATCTTTCAAAGTGGGGAAAGTCAGATTAAAAAAGTGTATTTATTATTAAAAGACAAAATCAATGTGGGTTTGGAGAAATGAATATTAAAGGAGAGTGGTGGATATTGAGTAAGAAGAGTTGGGAACGTAAAGAGTGTGATGGTTGTAAATCTTACAATCCAGAGTGTTGGATGAGTGTTTGTAGCATCTATCCGTACCAAAAGCAAAGGGAAACAGAAGTAAAAAAGATAGAAGTACATGATACAGGCTAAAAGCCAATTATTTTTTACCATAACTAATCAGAGTTAGTAAGAAACAAAAAGAGAATATCATTAAAAGGAAGAAGGTGATAAGAGTGAATGAAGAGTTAGTCAGAACACAGTATGTAATTATGAAAATTCTCGAAACAAAAAAAGCAATAAACCACATGAAGTCACTGACAGTAAATGAGATAGCAAAAAATGAAAGAAAAAATAAACCAAATACTTTGTACAAGCATATACGGATTCTTGAAAAAAGAAATCTTATAAAGCCTGGTGCAAAAGTAGCAAGGGCAAATGGGTATTATTTAAGTGAAGAAGGTTTGGAATTATTAAAGAAATATGAAAATAAGGAGGAAGAAAAGAATGAGAGTAACAATGAGTGTTAATGGAAGGTATGGTTTTGTTGGTTTAGGACAAATGGGAGGTAATGTTATCAAGAGTATTCATACAAAGGGATATTCTGTTATGGCAGCGAACACGGCACAATCGGATTTGGATGGTTTGGATATACCAGAAGAATGTAAATATCATATTTTGGGTGGATATGGCAGTAGCAAGGAAAGAAAAAAAGCAAAACAGTTATTAGCGGAAAACAATTGTGAGAATTTTGATTTGCTTGTCAATGAAATTAAGGAAAGATTTAAAGATTGTCAAATTATCTTTATTGTAGGAAGTTCTGGCGGTGGTTCAGGGAGTGCAATGTTACCATCTATCAAGAAAAGGTTACAAGCTGAAACAGATAAAATCATATGTGCAATAACCTGTACGCCTGATGATAACGCAAGCATGAAAGAATATATGAACTGCTATGAGTTTTTCCAAGAATTAGAAACCATAGGGGGCGGTGGTGCGACTTTCATCATTGATAACAATAAGAATAAAGAAAAATTAGTTCTAAATGAACAGTTCGCTTGTTATCTGGATGCGTTTTTGAATTGTGAGACAACTTCTACAAGGGGTGTGGTTGATCGGGCAGAGATTGAGAATGTTCTATCACAAAAGGGGATCTGCATTGTGAACAAACAAGGTTCTGATAAAGCAACTACCCAAACGGTAATTGAGAGAATCAGGGATAACATTTATGTGTCGTTGGAGGATGATGGCGTAGTGGCAAATATAGCATTGGTCAATTCCAATAATAATGTGCGTCTAAATGAAATAATTGAAAGTGTAGGAAAGCCACTTGCGACATTTGAAGGATGGGAAGCAGATGCAACCGTCTTGGCAATATCTGGTTGTTCGCTTCCATATAAAAAATTAGGAGAAATCAAACAGAAGATTGAAGATGATAAGGATACCATTAAAAAGAACTTAACAGCTACAAGTGAGCGGAGATTAACAGGTAGTATTGACTTTTTAGGAGATTTGACGGTTGAGAAACCTAAAACTGAAAAGGTAGAATCTACAAGAGACTGGTTATTCATGTAGGGTTTATCAAACATAATCAGAGTTAATAGGAATTAGTAATAGCTAGTCACAGATAATCAGTAAATATCTTATCGTGGTCAGAATATGCTAATTCCTTACCTGAAAAAGAGAAGTGGAGGTTATAGGAATTGTCACACAACAACGATTCAGTACGAGACAAGCTGATTGAGATTACAAATCAAGGCTTGATGCTAAAGTCCATTGCTTTGAATGTGGGCATAGATGTAAATGATTTGTCCAGATTCAAAGGTGGGATGGAATGTCTAAAGCAATCAGATGTAGAAATATTATCTGAATACTTGAAGGAAGTGCATATTCCACAGTGGAAAACAGTTATTAAAGGAAAAATGCCTATGACAATGAGAGAACGGCTATTGGCAAGTAGGAATAAACAGAATGAAGAAAAGCCAAAGAGAAGGCGTAGCAATGTGAGTTTGGATTTGTTAAACGAACTGGAATCCTAAATGCAGAAGTAAACCATAGGTAGGTGGTATATCACCACCTGCCAACAAAATATCAAATATAAAGGAGATTAGGATTATGTCAAACACAACAGAAACAAGAGAAGTATCAATAAAGGAACTGGCACAGGCGTTTGAGGGTAAATACATCAATGTTTCGTCTACTGACCATTATGGTATCGCTATTGAGATGACCAGAGGCACAATCGAGTATGAAGACGATTTAAAGCCTGAATTGTGGCTTGTATCAAGGGATGGCGAAAACAATGTCACAGGCTCAGTTACTTTTGATGAAGATGTTATTGAAGCTATCGAAGAATCCAACGGTACATACACGATCAGTTTCAACATTGGTATGGCAGACATTGACATTTCAGCGTATAAGTCACTTGAACAGTTGCAGAAAGAGCATGACGAAAAGCAGTAAGCGTGATTTAAGATACAATGATTTGCCGAAAAGAGAAGTATATAGTGGATAGATGAAACGCCTATCCACTATAAAATGGATTGGAGAAAATATTATGAGTGAAAAAAGAGAAGCTACAAGAGAGGATGCGAGACGGACTCTAAGAAACGGAATTTTGGATATGAGCGTTGCAAGGCTCATTCAAATGTCACAGTTTGGCTTGATGGGAAACATTGAGTTACATAATGGATTTTCGCTTGTAAATAACATATTTAATCACATTACGTTTGATGAAGACACCAGATGTATTGCTTTTTCAGTAAGGGAAGCAGATATGGGCGACAATAATTATGGATCAATATCATTCTGTGTTGATAGCATTACAGATATTTCTGGATGCGATGACAAAGACAATCCAGAAGAGTATCTGAATGTAAATATCAGGTTACAAGATAATTCAGCGATTAGCATTAAAATTCTTTATTAAAGAATAACAGAAATATAGAAATAGTAATTGTGATGGCAACGAATAGTGAATGTCATTTCAAAAAATATATAGCGAAAAGGAGAAATTTAACTATGAAAAATGCAACAGTAAAATGGTTCAATGCACAAAAAGGCTACGGATTTTTGACAGATTCCGAAACAAAGGAAGATGTATTTTGCCACTACTCACAGATTAAAATGGACGGATTCAAGTCATTACATGAGGATGATATGGTGACATATGAACTTGGGTTGGGAAATGGGAAAGAGCCGTTTATGCAGGCGGTAAACGTCAAGCCGATTCTCACCAGAAAGATGATTGAGGATTCTTTGAAAGAAGATAATTTTCACATTGAAACAGTGAAGGATGGCTACGGTGTGACAAAGTATCAGGTAGTAGACGGAAACAATGTTCTCCAGACAGATGAAAACGGCATGTCATTCTTAGAATTGGCAACCTATGCAAATTTTGAAATCGTGGAAAAGTCGGCATAAGAAATATAGAAGTAAATATTTAACTATCAAAAGGCGGTATTGTTACATTAGATACCGTCTTAAACTATCAAAAAATAAAGAAAGAGGTACAAAACTATGGAGAAAATGAGCGAATTAACAATTTCAGATGTAAAAGGGTTTACAGAAGGTAAAAAAGTCAAGGTGCAAATGGAATCTACAATGTCATTACAAATGACAGAAGCTATTGTGATTGCTGATCCGGATTCTGGTAATGATGGCAAGATTGCTATTTTAATGCCTGATACTGGATGCAAGATTGAATTAGATTCGGAAGAACTAATTGATACCATATATGGCAACGAGAATGAGATTACAATTAAATTCTTTAATAATATGGGAAGTATGGTCATTTCCATTGTTGGTGATGTTGGAACAGAAGCGGATCATGTCATTAATCAGGACGAATTATGTCAATACATCAAGGATAGATTGGACAGATTATCGAAATTGACAGTAGAGGATATTGATTTAGTCCTGAATATGGAAATGGAATATTTACAGAGCAAAGGCATTGTAGATTAAAAATGGTATACAAACAATCATTCCAATAACCAACTTGAAGTAAAGGAGAATATAAAAAATGATAGGAAAAGTAAAAGAATTTAATACATTAAGTGGTTGTGGTGTTATTACAACGCTAACAGGCAAGGAATTACCAGTACAATCAAAAAATGTCAATATGAGTGGCATAGTTGTATTAAACAAAAATGATGTTGTTGAATATGAGTTAGGAACTGATGATAACGATAAGGAACAAGCTATAAATGTTTCGCTCATATCTAAAGCTGAATATGCAGTGAAGTTATCAAAAGTAAAATTTAAAGATTTTGGGTTGAGTATTAAAAATAATATTCTTAATCCACCCAAATGTGAAACACATGATGAATATTGTCTTATGAAATACACAAATACAGAGGAATTGCAGAATGGTATTTGTCGCTTGGTATGTAATAGTGGTAAATATCCGTGTGGTGTAGTAGCGGTAAAACAGGATAATTCAGTTGTTATGGGTTATTCTGATGCAGAAGAACCGGCAGGAATTTGTAGATTTAAGATTTTTGGAATTAAAGAAGCACCCAAAGAACAACAATATTTATCTGTTGGAGAATTGGTAACAAAGACATTTAGATTAGAAAATTATGGAATCATATTAGAGTTAGAAGATAATTTTTATCAAACAGTCATGGATTAGGAGGAATTATATATATGACAGGAAATGAATACTTCGATAATGATGCAGGTAGGATTGGCGCAAGAATGATGATGGAAGCCAAAAAATCAAGAAAGTGCAATAAATTAACAAGAGAGAAAATCAAGCAAACTGTAGAGGATTTCTTTGGAGAACATGAAGAAAAGGAATTAATTGTAACAGTATCATTGGATTCAAATAACAGGAAAGCGATTTGTAATTTCCATATTGCTTCAGAGATATATGAGATAGTGGAAAATTCTACAAAGACAGAATTGATTATAAGTAACTATGCTTCACCATTGGTATCATTGATTCCTGATGATGTAACAATCCGCTATGAAGAAGTTGTAAGATGTGAAACTACTGTCAGAACAGGCGAAACAGAAGATGATATTTTAGCGGATGTTTTGGAGATTGGATTCAAAAATGGTACAGTCTTGGAACTTGGATTTTTGAAGATTTAATGTCAATATTGGCAGATTATGATTGATTTCATGGTTTGCCAATTACATAGCAATTACAAGAAATTTACACAAACATAACAGTAGCATGACAGTATTTTTCAGATTAAATTCAAAGAAAAAGGAGAAGTAATTACATGAGCAGACGGATTTTATTATTATCAGACCTTATAGAAGTGATTGAAAGAAAGATGATTTCTGTAGATAAAATTGAATGTAATACTAAATTCAGTGGCGATATTACAGAAACAGATCAGATTGCAACAGAGAAATTTATAGATTCAATCCAATTTTTAAACGAAACCATATTTAAAGATTCAGTTGATTTCTTTTATGAATTTACAGGCGAAAATAGTATTCTTATTGAATGTGGAATGAAGAATATGTTTATGGAAGAATATTATTGTGTCAGGTGTTCTATTTGTGAGGGTGTATCAAAAAAAGAAGTTGATGCCAAACTGAGAGAAACGGTATTTGACAGGATGGATAAGAAATTAGCAACGAGTAAACAGTGATGAAAAATATATAGTGATGAATGATATACTTTTTGAAGCATTCATCATTATATAAAAATAATAAGTAAGATACAAAAGTAATATAGAAAAGGAATTATCTATTTATGAGAAAATTTTTAATACAAACAACCATAAACAATCAAAAAATTATTTATGGAGTGACATATGTAGCGTAGCGGAATATGGCACGGAATATGTCTGTCTTTATAAATAGGTTATATCTTTATTCAGTTCAGCAAGTGGGGGTAAAAACCCACTTTGCTGAACGACCCTTACAAATTAGGTGGGGGTAAAAACCTACTTTGCTGAACGCTCGTAATCGAAAGAAGGAGGAATGTTTTATCAAAAAAACAGAGTATTTCACAAGGTTCCCTAATGAGTACATTCAGGGAAATATTAAGACTAAATTTGGTGTAAGCAGGAAGTTTTATATAATGTATATTTTGATTGATAAGTATCGTTCTTATGAGGACTATAGTTGGATCACTATTCGCAAAGTGTTAAATTTTTACGGATATAAAACCCATAAGAGAAAACCGAAAGCAGTTGGTGAGATACGAGATATCCTTGAATATATGATAAACAACAAAATGATTGAAATAGCACAGGATTTAGATGCAGCGTCTTATGATACGGCTATTGAAATCAAAATAATTCCAGAAAATTTTGACTCAACAGAAAAATTTGCCAAACTTACATCTTCTCAGTTTGACACAATCATGATGGCAGATACGGCATTAAATAGAGAAAGCATACTTATGGCGTTTCTTTATATCAATTCATACATAGGTTGCCGTAGCAGGAATAGTGATGGATCTGAGTATGAAAATGCAAAGGATAATCCAGAAGCATTCTTTAGAAGTATAGAAAATATGTCAAAAGAGCTTTCAATGTCAAAGGATACAATTAATAAGTGTATTGATTATCTGACAGTGCCGTCTGATGGTATCCCAGCTTTACTGGTAAAAAGAGAGGTAGGAAGTATACAGAAAGATGTAAATAAGCCGCCACAAAATGTTCCTAATATCTATGTACTGAATAAAGAAGGATATAAACAGGAAATTGAATGGGCAATGAATAAGATGCTTGAAGTTTATGGAGTTAAAGAGTTCTGCCCTATGAAGAGTGGGAATTATAGGTTTATAAGTTGAGAAGGAGCAATGCTAATAATGAATAAACAAACGATAATAGAAAATATTTTGACTATTTATGGTAAATATGGTGTTACACAAGACGATATTGAACCTCTGATAGATGGAAGTGTAAAAGATGGTTTTACATATGACAGGATTTATTTCTTTTTGCAATTAACATTAACAGATGTATGTGGACTGGATTTCTTTTGGTGTACAGCGCGTCAGATGGCAAAAGCACTTGGGACATCTGATGAAAGAATGCTAGAAATTATGAAAGAGGTACATGAGGAGATTGTAAAAGCTGAAGATTTGGATAAACCTTTCAGAGTACCAGTAGAAGTAGGAGAGAAGTTTTTTATGAATAAAGGAGATTCGGTTTATGACTAAATTACAGGAATTCATTGAAATTGCAAATAAGGAATATGACGGACATTGTTCCATATTCAAGTTTACCGGTGATTGGAGATGTTGTTTTGGAACTATTGATGATCGTATGAAATCTTATTACATGGCTTACGGTGAAACAATGGATGAAGCTATTGATAAATGTATTAAAAACAGGACTGATATTTATAAAATTGATGCAAAAATAAAGACAGAAGATATCCTAAATGCAGACCTTGAAACCAGAATAAACTATGGAACAAAATATATGCATCATATCCAGCCGACAGAAAATAACCATTTTTCTAAAAGGTTGTATAGATTTTTAAATGCGTATCCAGATTATAGGTTTGTGCAAATATTTGAGAAGGCAAAATCCTTAAAAGAAGCAATTTTTACTCTTGACCCTATATATTTGTTTAAAAGTTCATTTTCAATTAATGGTGAGAATGTGCTAAAGAATGGTGAATATATAGAAGGCTATAGTTTGGAAACGATTATTACACCCAAAAAGCAATTTACAAAGAAAAAATACAGGACTGATACAGAATCTTGTATTGTTAAAAATATTTCTTTTGAGTTTTGGGAGAATTACATTTTACATGGAGAAGATTATCTTAGTAAGGAATTTACCAGTTGAAAAAGGTATCTCCAAAACAACGACACCCTGAAAAGTTATCAGCATTGACGATGACAAATTTATAGATTATATGGCCTGTCAGTTAGACGGGTAAAGAGAATTGCAAGGATATTCCTTATCTCTGCCATTAGATTTTTGAGAAGGAGAGATACAATGTCATTAAAACAGGAATGTATAGATATCATCAATCTTATAACTGAGCCATTAAAGAAAGATGAATATGAGCTATATGAGATAGAGACAGATTCAATAAGGGATATTTGCGAATTGACAGGCGAAGATGTTACATATGGGGATTGCTTTGAATGTGAACATTACAGTAATTGTCCATATAAGAAGCATGTAAAAGTAGATGTGTCATTTTGGGACTATGCAGATTTTCAAAGAAACTATGTTTTTGCAAAGAAACCATCTGTAAGTAAAGGGGTCTGTTACATAAACAATCGTAAGCAGCTTATGGCTGAAATGTCTCAATTTAAGAAAGAAATAGAGCAGTATAAAGATTACTATGCTGAGTTTGGTGAGAAATACAGTGACTACATGGAGTATGCGAAAGAATTTGGTGAGAAGTTACGGGAAGAATACAGTTTTTTTGAAAATATGAGCACAGATATTTTACCGATTGTATTTCATACTGATTTCGCAAAAGATAGTGAAGGAAAGACTAATTATATTACGAGAGGGGAATTAGTTTATAGAGGCAAGCAGAATGTGATAAATACATACTACTGTATGGAAGATATGGAAAAAACAAAACAAAATATAAGACATGAACTATTACATTATTTTCTGTATATGAGCAATATGAAATATTCGGATGATGATGCTATTTTTCATTACCTATGTGGTATTTATGACGCTCATGCTTATAGGGAAATGGGACAGGAAGAACAGGCATTATATGATAAATTGGTAGTTGTTATTCCTACATTAGAAAAGAGGTGTAAAGAATTGAATTGTAAAGATGGTGCTTTTAGTGCTAATCGTGATGCTGTACTACTTGCGGCTGGAAGTAACAGGGAAGATTTTTCTAATAAGGAATTGTTTGATTATGGGATGAAGATTTTAAGTATGATATATGAAGTAAAAGAAGTAGATGTTAAGGAGGATTCAAACAATTAACAATACAAAAATTCAATACCTATCAGTAGCAGATAAAATCTATAATGTTACAGCAATAGATTTCCACAATTTAACGATAGAAGCAACCAGAACAGATTTATCCATTGCTGATATTCCTGGGAATGAAGTGTTTCCGATTGAGGAGTTTGGGGAGTTTTGGATCAGGTTGATTAATGGCAAGTAGATAAAAATAGTGCCTTTGAGTGTGGGAGGTCAAAGGCACTTGTTTGAGCGGTGAGAAAACAATTATTGAAATTATAAATAGATCCAATAAACAGACATTATATAATTATAGAGTTTATTATATTCAACATAAGGATTAATAGTTGAGATATAGGGTGCATTTTGCATTTGGACAAAATTGTTTAATAACTCAAAAGCATATACTAATAATTGGCAATCGCATATAATTAGCGACTTTAATAAAGTTTCTCTATCACAGCTATCTGTGACAAAGATATCAGGATGTATATAAGAATTAGACTTGGTTGCAATATCCTTGAAGTAGTCATATATATCTAAACGCAAATTGTTTTTATTTTTTGCTATATTGGCTTTTTCGGAGATGGTTAACGGTCTTTTATTTATATTTGAAATTTTTCCTTTTACAAAGGCTTTGTATTTATTTAGAGTATTAGGATTAATAATGTAGCCTTTGATTGATTGGTATTGTAGCAATTCAAAATAAGATCTATCTTGAACGAGATTAAATAGATCATAGTATGCTTCTATGCTAATACGTATATTTCGTTTTAACGCTGGGAAGCGAAGCATATCATAGTGAGGATTTAATACAAGTAAATAATTTAAATCCATGCGTACATTTTCTGCAATGATTGAAAATAATTTGTACTCAGCAGTGCTAGATATATTCCAGTTTGCAGTGTTTAAATTAAGATTAATGAGATTATTAATATTTTGTTCTAAAAAGGTTTTATATGAATTTATAGTATCTAAGACCATTGGATGTATATATGACATAAAGCAACCTCCTGATTGATATTGTTACTGACAGAATAAAATGTAGTGAATGAAAAATCAAGAGAATTTTGTCAATGAAATCCCTCTTTCAATAGTTAGTAGAATTTAGTTGATAATGGCAAGAAAAAAGCCCCTCTGGCGATAATCAGAAGGGCTACATTTTATTCAATGTCAAAGAGTTCATCAAACGTAATTTTAAAGTTAGGGAACATGACAAGCCGTAAATCATCCTTATTATTTTCCGTGACGGATTTATAAAGATAAGGGTAAGCTGTATCATCATCTTTCCAGTCAAACATATAAATTTCGACTTGTTTTTTACGCCAGTCAACAATCCAATACTCGGAAACACCGACTTTGCAGTATATCTGCATTTTTTCATTCCGGTCATATTCCTCCGTGGAATCGGACAAAACTTCCATAACAAAGCGGGGAATGCCGGTAAATGATACATTTTTCCTGTCACGCATATTGCAAATTATAGAAACATCAGGTATGACTACCTTATCATCGTTTTCGTGCCACTGATATTGTACACTGTCGCCAAATACACGGCATAGGCTATCTTTGATCTGGCTGCCTATCTTAATGACAAAATTATGAATCACCATTGAATGTTCAAGATAGGTTTTGCTCATGTCTTCTATTGGTAAGGTATTCATTGTGTTACCTCCTGATTATTTTGATTTGGTGGATATTTGTATTATACTATGTTTGCGGTTTGGAGACAAGATTTTTGGCAGACGAAAGAATGAGCCAGACAAGGACAATGAGATTGAATACTATTCTATATCCATCTGTTTTGAATCAGCAATAAGACGTGACTGATCTGCTTTAGCCTGTGACAATCCCGTTTCCATTATAGAGTTGAATTCTTCAGTGGTCATAGAATCCAATGTGGGGAGCTCTTTAGGCAGTGATAGCGAAAAAGGGATGCTTTTTGTCATGATAATTTGTTTATATAATGCATTGATGACGACAGAAGCCGGTAAGCCGAGTTGTGACATAATGGATTCTGCCTGTTCTTTTACTTCTGGTTCTACACGGGCGAGCACGTTTGCACTTTTTGTAGCCATGATTTATACCACCTTTCTTATTTTTCGTTTAATATTATTATATACAATTGTATAACTATTAGCAATACAAAAGCCAAGTTATGGAATGGATGCTTGATATTCAATTAGGAAGAAGAAATCTATCGCCTATTCAGAGAATTGCTGTTGCTGAAAAATATAGACCAATTTATGAGAAAAAGGCAAAAGAAAATCAAGGTGCACGTAACGATTTAAAAAATAACATTCCACAAAATCTTGGGGAAAGTGAAAAGAAAAAAGCAGCTAAGGACAGAGAAGTAAACAGTAAATTAGCAAAAGTTGCTAATGTTAATCCTGAAACTTATCGTCAGGCAAAACGTGTTTTAGATTCAGAAAATGACGATTTAAAACAACGAGTTTTATCAGGTGCTACTTCCATAAGTGCTGGCTATAAAGAACTTGCACAAGGTAAAAATGAAGAAAAGCAAATACAGATTATGTCCTGGTTATAAGCTGTGTAAAGGATTTTTGATGCAATTTGGGATGTTCGTGGTGTGGATGGGGAATTGGATGGAGTGTATGGATTTTAAGAGTAATTTGTTAGATGCTTGTACAGTGATAATATATATAGTATGATTGGAGTATCTTAAAATATAGGATGGTCTGGTGATATGATTAAGGATAAAAAGGCAGGAAAATCTCTTAAAGAAATAGGAAAGAGATGGTATGATTTTGATTTTGGGCTTGAAAGGAATATTTATTGCTATCTTTGTTGTATTCGAGCGAAAAGTCGTAAATTGCGAAAACTAAATAAAGAATTAAAGTTTGAATCGTATCAACAATGGAATGAGTATGTTAGAAATAAGTATGAAAATTTTGATAAGGACATTTTGAATGAATTTAGTAGATATCTTAATTTGAGAATAAGAAATATCAGTCCGGATCATGAATATTGGAGTATTACAGCTACTGTTGTGTTAACTGTGTTTTTAACAAGTTTGGTTGACGCCATGTTTTTTCAAAAAGTTAATTTAGAAGGATTATCAGGAATATCAGCAATTATAGTCATTCTTATTTTGGAATTATTTGTAGCAATACCTATAATATTTGTCATTGTTCAAACAATGAAACCTATTTTTGATAGTAGTGTAGATGATAATTTTCTAAGGGATTATAAAGAAATAATTGATAAACTTATTACAGAAAAATGAAAAGTGAGAGATTTAAACTTAAGTATGTAATCTGTTTTATCATATTAAACAGTGTAATTAAACGTATCAGCCATCAAAACCAAAACAAGGTGGCTGGTATATTTTTACACTAGAAAACGGAACGTACATTCGATATAATTACAAATACAGAACACAGGTTCTAAAACAAGGACGTAAAAACCATTCGTATTGGCAGTATGAGTGGTTTTGAATATTTGGATGTGAAAGATACTGACATCTGAAAATTTAGATTCAGAACATATAACACACGGATTCAGAGATTTCATTATGTGAAAAATTTAATAGTGAATATTTGATTTAGAGCAATTTCAGATATGGGACTGCTTTAGGTTTTATTTTTGTTACGGATTTTTTGATTTTTTGAAGAAATATTTCAATTTTTTCATGATTTTAAAGTGATTTTATGATTTTTTCCCGAGTTTGAGAAAATGTGAGAGTGGATGGAGAAGTATTAAGCGAAGTTGTTATTTGTGGATAGATTTTGTGGAGGTAATTGTTAATGAGTAGAAGAATAACACTTGATGATTTAAAAGATGGTGTATCAATTATGAGTATTGAAGCACGTTATATATATGGTAATCAAGAATACGATTGTGGATATAATACATCTGTCTTTTGGGGCAAAGACAGAAAAGTTCTACCGAGAAAGCTATATAAAGTGAAAATGCCATACTCTTTAGGGGTAATCCACTGGCTTAAAATGGAGAACATTATTTTTGATATTGTTGGAGATAAAGTATATTCAAATGATATAGTCAACGTTACATTTGATAAATCTTCTAAGACTGTGGCCAAAGATAAAGACGGGCAAGTTAAATGCAGACCGCGAATAAAGATAGATAAAAAAAGAAAGTACCGTCTTGAAATCGTAGAGGAATTAAAGACAGATAAAAAGATAGATGAATTGATGAATGAAGTATATCCAGGATTTATGCTGGATGGTGAAAAATATGTGCAGTTTATGAGAACTCCTGGAAAAGCACGAACAAGAGCGATCCTGTTTATTAAAGAAAAGTTGTTAGAAGATTTTCTGTCATGGGCGAGAATGGGTATTGATTATGACAGTATATCAGAGCAAGTTGATATAGCTGGATTAAAAGCAGCAGAAAGCCTTATACTAAGCGAAATCAAGGATATTGCAGTTATTAAATGTAATGAGATATTGTTGGTTCCAGATGTTAAAGTCCCTTGTAAAATTGTCAAAGGCAAGGCAAGTATCACTGAAATGGGTCAGGATGGAATGGCAGTCACACATGATAATGAAAAGGAAATTACCGTATATAATGATATATTTGACGGGCAATCACTTCTTTCTCCAGAATATTACCATGATGGTAAGTCCATGATTCTCCTAAGAAACAGATTCTTTAAGAGCGCAGCATTCTGTTTTGATATACAGAGATGGTTTCGGGATAATGAAGTGACTGACATAAAGCAATTAAATGGTTTCACTTTAGCAGACAAGGTAGAAGATATCAAATTGATTACAACTCCAAACAGCCTAAAATTTATGAAACAGAAAAATTTTATTTCCTTTGATGATAAAGTAGAGGATTTAGAATATGCTACTTTTAAGTATTGGTTGAAAGAGATAGAAAAAGATGATTATATATTTGGGGTTGTGAAGAATGAATATGCGTCTGGCTTTATCAAAGGATATAATTATCAGGTCGATAATTCGATTCCATTAAACAAGGATGAAGTGAGAAAACTGTTGCGTTATGAATTTGACCGAATACAGAAAGCTAAAGATGACAATGACTATTTTGTGAATGTATTTATTGAGAAAAAAGAACATAAGAAGGCAAATAAAGAGAAAGCGAAGATATATAAATTTAGCGATTCTGTATGTGAATTATATAAGATCAATCCAGAGGTACAACATACGCAATTCTTTAGGGATTATAAGAATAACATGCTCGGAACAGATTATAAAGATTTATTAAAGCAAGGGAAATATAAACTAGAAAACTCAGATTACTGTGTTGTATGTTCTAATCCTTTTGAGATGATGCAACATTCATGTGGAATTAAACAGGATAAATGGATACGCATACATGAGGGGAGACAAGCGTATTGTAAATATTTCCCCGCTGATAAAGATTTGATTGCAACAAGGAGTCCACACATTTATTCCGGAAATGTGATATGCCTGCATAATACATATCATGAATGGTTTGACTGGTATATGATGCTGTCTGATAATATTGTGGTAATCAATAGTATAGAATCAGATATCATGTATCGAGCTAACGGCATGGATTTTGATTCGGATACCCTGTTACTCAGTTCAAATGAGATACTGGTTGAGAAAGCACACTATTGTGAAGAAAAATTTCCAACTCCTATATGTTTGGTAGAGCCAGAATCCAAATCAAGATATTATTGTATGGAGGATTTTATTGATTGCGACAGGGTAATTGCCAATGCCAAAATCGGAGAGATCGTGGATTTATCACAGCTTTTAGAGTCTTATTATTTTGATGTGTTGTATGATCCCAGTATAGAAGAAGAGAAAAAGAATAAAGTATTGCTGTATCTTAGGAATGAAATTTCAAAACTTGCATCTATTTCAGGATGTGAGATTGACAGAGCAAAACGGGAATATCCGATTGATACAAATGCAGAACTGAAAAAGATCAGAAGTTATATTGCTGGTCATGCGAATTCCGATAATCTGTTGCATGGCATAATCAAAACAGGAGATGTTGAATTTACAGTTAAAACCGTAAAGAAAAAGTATATGATAATCAATACAGATGTTGCAGAGGAAGAGAGATCAGATTATGAAGTGATACAAAAAGTTCTTAGTTTAAATGCTGAAAATGAGGAAATATTGAAAGGCATATCGACTTCTGTAACGGAAGAAAGTAAAAAGCGGCTGAGGGATAACAATAAAGAGATCGACACATTACTTAAAAGCCGTAAAAGAAATGTGGGAAATGTCATGGCAAGACCGAAGTTTTTTAAAGAAGTGTTTCCTGAAAGCGACACGGCATATTATGAATATTTTAGTTGCAGTATGGATTATCTCCAACAGATACTTAAAGATGAATATCCCCGTAAAAACAAAAGAGATAGTGTTACATTAGGGTTTATTGACTTTTTTGAAAAGCCTGTTGAGTATAGGCAGAATGGGAAATTAAAGACTGGAAATGACAAACACGCTAAGAGAATAATAGAACTGGCAGAGAAGTATGAAAATAACAGGAAAGAACTATATGCAAATCATTCAAAGGCAAATGGATTAGAGTATGATGCGGAAATGGAAAAGAAGGAACTGTTTAGAGGTGTTGTAGAAGAAGCGGCAGAAATAAAACTGACCAAGCAGACAGTATATCTTATACTCTACAAATTATTCGGATCAAACCAAGCCAGATCTCATGATGGAGGTGCCGGGCAGTATAAGAAAGCAATCATGGACATCCTGTATAATTCACATAAGGAACTGCTGATAGGATTATTTTCGATGAGGAAAAAAGATATTAGCGATAAAGTTTCATAACTTATGTGCTAATATAAAAATCGAAGATATTTTTACAAAAAGTCCTGAAATGCTGATAAAATCAAGGCTTTCGGGGCTTGCCCTTAGTTATGGTAATGAAGGGAGGATTTTGCAATGAAATCAGAAGAATTAAGACAGGAAATGTTGAAATTTCTTGAAGAGAACGGTATGAAGAAAGGTATTGTAGCGAAACAGACGGGACTGAGTAGCAGTATTTTATCTTCATGGTTTTCTGGAAGAGTAAATTTAAATGAAGCGGAGATAAATACTGTACAGAATTTCCTTAAGGAAAAACAAGCAAGATTCGTATAATTATTATCGATAATATCCCGTAAGGGTTATTATAAACTGTTAAATGTTATGAATATCAGGCACAAAAAAGCTGGATAGAATTGTGGAAGATACTGTCAGCATAAACCTTTTGTACCACACGCTCATAACTGCATTAAGCAGTTGACATAGATTCTTCCATGTATTACTTACTCTTTTTGGCAAGGCTGGTATGCCGTCAAAAGCATATCAGCTCTTTCATCCAGAACTTCCACAATCTGGATGTACCACAATAACAACTCACGTACAAGCCGCATGGTGTTCCACAAGCATCATGCGGTGACGTATGAAAAAGTAAATATTTTATTTATCAATAAATATAGAAATTTCAAGAAAGAGAGGAAAAAATGACACAAGAAGAATTAAGAGAGCTTTATAAACAAAGACTTGAAAAAGAAAAACAATCATATATTTCTAAAGTTGTAAAAATTGATCCAAGTATTTTATCAAAATTCAAAACTGGTAAGTTTGATCTATATCCAGACTTGTTCAACAGATTAGAAGCATATCTTCTAAATAATTAAGTAATCGTCAACCAAGCACATATATTAAAATTCAAATAATAATCTAATCAAATTCAAAGCAGTAAGATAATCTAAGCTGCAAAAAATCAAAGTGAATGAAAACTGAATAATGTAATTAAAACTGAATATGGAAATGTAATTATAGTGTGGAAAAAATTGAATAAAAAAGAAAATATGTTCGGTATTTGTTGAAAAGGACGGTGAGTAATGGTATAATGAAAACAAGTCAAAAGAGGTAGGGGGATTGATTATGGAAGAAGAAAGTATAAAGTGTTCACAATGCAATACAGTTTATAATAAAATGTTTTTGATGGGTAAACAAGGCAATGCAGATGTGTGTCCGATGTGTGGTGCAGTTTTACAGAGTATGGAAGAACATTCTGACTGGATTACTTGGTATTATTATGGTTTTAAGAAAATTTCAGGTGGTTCATTAATGGATAAACAAATGGATTTAGAGAAATTTGGTGATACACATTATCTTATTAAAGAGTTTAAAGCACCACCAAAGGATGCAAATGGAAATTGTGATGCTGCAAAACAAGAACTTAGAAAATATGTACCTGATGCATTTGCAGAAACGAAATCAGCACCCAAAGTACAATGTCCATATTGTTTCAGCACCGAGGTACAGATGGTTCCGAAAAAGTTTAGTCTGCTGACAGGATTTGCAACCAATGGATACAACCGTGTCTGTGTTAGATGCCAAAGAAAATTTTAGAATTTATATTTAATAATGAAATAACGGGAGAGATTTTCACAATCTCTCTTTTATTATGTCCAAAATCAAGGAGGAAACAAAAATATTGAGTAATAGTAATAATGAATTTGTATTAAAACTGATGGCTCTGCTGGACAGGCAGAAAAGTAAAAGCCAGATAAACAATGATATTAAGGAACTGGAAAAGGTATTAAGAAAAGTCAGGCTGGTTGCAACATTTACAAAAGGAACTACAAAAAATGAACTGAACCAAACGATAAAGCAGATAGAAACACAGTTAAGACAGGTGAAATTACAGGCTAAAATTGATAACCGGCAGTTAAACAGGGAAATTGACAATGTTTTACGGAATATGTCTGCAAGGGATATACAGCTTAACTTTAACAGCAATGGTGAAAGACTGAATGCACAGGTCAGGAGGACTATTTCACAGGCGAGGGAGTTTGCGGACAGAAATCCCATAAGAGTGAATATCGACCTCAAAAAGGAAAAGCTGTTGAACCAACTGACAGCATTTACTAATAAAAATACGAAGATCACTGAATCATCATACTGGCTTGGTGAGGTGGAAAGATTACGCGGTGTGATAAGTTCTGTTACTGACAGGGACAGTCTGAGAAATGCGACTGATCAGTTTCAGGTGTTCACATCAGGAGTAAGGGCAACCGGGTATGCGGCGGTTTCCACTACTGACAGGATCAAAGGTATGTTATCGAATGTGCTGAAGATCGGGAATTACTTTGGGCTGGCATTTACCGCTGTCAATAAGTTTCGTCAGTCATTAGTCAGTCTGAAAGAGATGGACACTCTGCTCACTGAAATCAGTAAGACCAGTGAAATGACAGCAAAGCAATTAGAAGAACTTGGCAACAGGTCTTATGGGATTGCAAGCAAATACGGTGTTCTGGCAAATAACTTCATGGAGAGTTTCCGTGAAATGAGCAGAGCCGGTTTCGGTGAAGATAAGGCACAGTCACTCGCAGAACTGGCGACACTTGCGCAATCTGCCGGCGATCTCACGGCAGAACTTTCCAATGAATACCTGATTGCTTCCAATGCAGCATATGGGTATTCGGGAAGCGTGGAGAAACTCAACGCATTACTTGATGCACAGAATCAGGTGACTAACCGTAATGCAGTATCGTTAACGGAACTGGCTGACGCGACCAAAGTAGCTGCAAACCAGCTTGCAAACGCTGCCATATCCGAACAGGAAATGACCGCATTACTTGGTACGGGTATTGCAACAACAAAAGAATCGGGGCAGGTAGTCGGCAGGGCAGTCAAGGCTATTGTCATGAACCTGCAGCAGGTACAGAATACGGAAGAAGGGCTGGAGACAACTGCGGAAGACCTCGGAAAAGTTGAAAGCTGTTTGGATTCATTGGGGATTAAGATGAAGGAAATGGCAGACGGTATTACCCGTTTAAGGAATCCGGTAGCCATCCTGTCAGAACTTGCAGAGGTATACAATTCACTTCCGGAAGATAGTGTTGAACGTGCAAACATCATCTCTGATATAGGTGGCAAATATAGGGGGAATGTGCTGTCAAGTATCCTTTCCAATTGGGAAACCTATATAAAAATGATGGGGGATTATGAGGATGCGGCAGGTTCAGCATTGCGTGAGGCAGAAAAATCGGCCGATTCATGGGAGGGACGGCTTGCACAATTATCCAACAGTTGGGATGCCTTTGTATCTTCTGTGACAAGTAAAGAAACGGTCAAAGGGAGTATTTCATTTCTGGACGGAATGATCCAATCCGTTACAAAACTTACTGATGCCATAGGTGCAATCCCCGTACTCATGGCAACGGTAAATGCCTCAATGACGGCACTCAATAAGAATTACGGAATAACACAATTGGTAAATCAAGAAACAAAGAAGATTGATATCCGTGGAAATATCATGGGATTCGATATCAGTGCCTACAGGGATCAGATGAATCATTTTCGAGAAGCATCATTGGCTATGGAAACTTGGAATGCTGAACTTGTAAATGGGACAGCAGATATCAATACTTTTGGTAGTGCTGTTGTCCAAAACAACGCACAGTTGAAAGCATACCTTCAAACGACATCAGTAGATGCACCGGCATCCCTTAATGGGTATAAATCGTATCTCAATGCAGCAGGAGTATCAACGGATGCCCTGAGACTGAAAACTGTATTGCTGAATACTGCCATCAGTTTCGGAATCGGGGCGGCAATCCAGATTGCAATGAAGGGGATCTCATTACTGGTGAAGAAAGTGGACGAGATGGCACATTCCGCAGAACATTGCAAAGAACGTGTGGACGAATTAATGTCCTCTTACCAGTCAGCAATCGATAAAGCAAACAGCAATGCCAAAACTGTTGAAGAATTAGCATCAAAATATGAAACACTTTCTAAGGGCGTAAACAATCTTGGTCAAAATGTATCATTGACTGCCGATGAATATTCAGAATACAACGATATTGTAAACCAAATTGCCGATATGTTCCCTACTCTTATACAGGGTTATACTAATGAGGGCAATGCCATATTAAAATTAAAAGGCAATGTAGAACAACTTCGCGATGCCTATAAAGAAGCACAGCAGGCAGCATATAACACACTCATTACTAGTGGCAAAGATTCAGATGGTAATGATATTATTGAAAATTACCATAATGTATTGTCAAATGATAATCCCTTCGTAAAACTTGATTCGTCTGCAAAGGAATATATTGATATTATAAATTCATTTCGTGAAGCAATGCTTGCATCTGATGAAACATATGATAAATTTTACAAAGACATGATTTCAGGCGGCAAGCTGATCAATGAATACAACATGAGTCAGGCACAGTTTAATGAAGTAAAAGATGTACTCACCAATATTGGTTTCAAAGCTGAATTATCAGATGAAGACAGGCGCAACATAAACAGTAATGCAAAGGCATACATTCAGACCTATCAGGCGGAAATATCTTCTGCCCTTAAAAATGTGCAGACTATTGCAAACGCATATTTAATGACTAACGAAGACTATGCTAATTTAAATGAGCAATCTAAAAATGCTGCTTCTATCATTGTAAATAGCGTCAATGAAGGGATTGCCAGCGGATTTGAAAATAAGGAAGATGTCGGAGCATATGTAACCGGAATTATAGATACCATCAAAGATAATCACGAAGTACAGGATGCGCTAGTCGGACTATTTAAACTTGATATAACTGATATGCAGCCTGACAAAGCTAAAGAACTTGTAGACCAATACATCAATTTCATCGCAAAAGTTCTTGAAGAAAGTCCTTTGGAATTAAAGGCAAGGCTTGGCTTTGGGGATGTAGATGCTATTGCCGAGAACTATAGGGAAGTGACCAGTAAAGCGGCGGAAAAATTCAGTAAAAAACCTGTCACTAACTTGCTTTATGGTGGGAAGATATATGATCCCGAATATCTTGCTGAAAAAGAAGCACTGGATAAGTTTGCCGAAGAAAATTCGATCAATACACAGGATGAGATCGCATTTTGGAATCAATGCATAGAAGAATCTGATACACGAGAAGAAGCAATGGAGAAATATTTAAATTCTTCATTCAATAATTCAGAGCAAATATCCCTTTCCATCACCCAAACAATAGACCAATTAAACACCCGCTTTAAACCAGCATTCGACTCATTACAGTCAGCATATCAGGATATTTTTGCAGATGATGGATTTGCACTTAACAGCATAGATATATTATCCACCTGTGATTCCATCAAATCAAAACTGGATGAACTGAATGAAACAAAAGGCATCACCGTGGACTACTCCGCATTTGAGGATTTTGTAAAAGTACTAAACAATACAGAATCAACAGAACAGGATGTAGAAATTGCATTTGACTCTCTCGCTACTTCTATTACAAGTGCAGCATTATCCGGTGCGGAAGATTTTGAAACACTGAAAGCCGCCCTGGAAGACCTCGGCGTTGCCAACAGCGAAATGGTTGCATTTGACGCATTAATAAAGAATACAGAAGCACTAAAAGAAGCCGGGCTTGATCTGGCAGATGCAACGGATGAAGATATACAGGCATTTACTGATGCTATTGTTTCTGCTGAAAATTATGATAAGGCACTCAGCCTCTTAAGGATACAGAAAATCCTTTGTGCGGAAAATCCGTTAAGCACGGCTGATGATATACAGAATTTATATATGCTGGCAGAGGCGGCAGGCATCGCAACAAATGCGATACAGGCATTAATGGCATTAAATACTGCCTACACAAAAGCATCTGCCGAAGGAAACACTTTAGCTGCTACTGCTGTAAAGGGACAGATGGAGCTTGTAAAGAAACAGGTCATGGATCAGTTTGCTAACCTTGGAAGTGACGTTGACTTTAAAAATATCGGAGGAGGTTCCAAATCAGCATCCAAGGCCGGATCATCAGCAGGCGACGCTTATGTTGATGCATTCGAGGAAGAATTAAAGGCACTTGAAGAATTACGGGATAACGGGCTTATTTCTGAAAAGGAATATTTAGATCGTTTAAGGGTATTATACGAACGTTATTTCAAAGACAAACTCGGCTACGAAAAAGAGTTTGCAAAATACCAGAAACAATACCTTGACGGTTACAAATCATTGTACGAGTCCATCTTCTCCCACGCATCCAAACTGATCAGTGACAGGATTGACATGATCGAGGATGAAAAGGATAAAGCAGTAGATGCTTTTGAGGAACAGAAGAAAGCTGCCGAGGATTCTTACAATGCACAGATAAAGCTTCTTGAAGATAAAAAGAAAGCATTGCAGGATGAAATTGACAAGATAAAAGAAGCCAATGAAGACCGTGAAGAAGCAATTGATTTACAGGAAAAACAGCTCGCCTATGAAAAGGCAAAAAACCAAAAGACAATCCTTCAGTACACGGAAGACCGTGGTTTTATCTATACAACCGATGATGAGGCCATACAGGATGCCAAAAATGAACTGGACAGCGCAAAGGCCGATGCCGAAATACGCGCGCTGGAAAAACAGCAGGATGCTTTAGATAAGCAGATTGAAGCCATACAGGAAATGCTGGATGCCTCCAATGAATATTGGGACGCACAGATTGAGCAGACCGAAAAATACTATGATACCATGATAAAAGGCATGGAGGAATATAAAGACCGCTGGGATGAATTATCAGACCTTCAGGAACATGCCGAAATGATAGGATTGCTGAAAGAACTTGGATTAACCGAAGAAGACCTGCTGAATGAAAGCTCAGGCGCGTTTGACAGGCTGCGCACTTCCTACCTTGGCATATTAAAAGATTTGAATACGGGTAACCAGGGCGTGATTGACGGGCTGTCACAGCTTGCTGATATAGATATGGGCAGCATACCGAGTTTTCTTGGTGAAATGCAGGGGTACATTGACAGCATTTCAAACATGGATGTAACTGCGCTTTCTGATGGTCTGAATGAAGTTGGTGATGGATTTTCCAATATTGCCAGTTCTGCTTCAGATGCCGCTTCTGCCATTTCAGGCGGTGGTGCTTCTGCCACCAAATCAAATGGGACTGCATCGGAAAACGGTTCACAGGACAGTACAAATAATACGGGGAACGGTTCTTCGCTGACTGAGGCAATCGGCAAATTAGCACAGGACGGCGTACAGGAGATCACTAAAATTTCTAATGCATTTGCTGGTGAAGATGAAGAAGGTACGAGCGTTACCGGTGCCATCCAGAAAGTAATCGACAAAGTAGGAAGTCCTGATACTGAAAGCGGCGACTCTGAAAGCCTGATATCAACACTATCTGAACAGACCGCACAAGCACTGGACGAAGAAAACGGGATCCCGGCACAAAAGACAGCATGGGAAGAAATGAATACCCCGTTAAATGATGCAGTGGACTCCATTACAACATTACAGTCAACACTTGAGGACATGGACGGGAAAGAATTTACCGTAACATTGAATATGGTCGGTAATGCGGCTTCATTAGGTACAGAAATCCTCAGCAAGTTCGCAACATCAGGCAATGCAAAAGCAGAAGGAACTGCCGATATAAAAGGCACGGCTAATGCGAAGGGAAACTGGGGCGCAAAAGAAGGCGGACGTACCCTTGTCGGTGAACTCGGACAGGAAATCTGGGTGCATTCGGCAGACGGCACTTTTGAAACTGTCGGTGATAATGGAGCGGAATTCATAAACACAAAAAAAGGCGACATTATTTTCAATCATTTGCAGACAAAACAGCTCTTGGATAAAGGCAGTATATTAAGCAGGGGCAAAACAGATATTGGCGGTACTGCCCTTGCAGACGGCAATGCCGATAACGTGATTATTACCCCCGATGGCGTGAAATTAGTCCCCCTGCAGCCCGGTGACAAAATGTGGGACATGGTGCAGAAATTTAATGCATATATGGAAAGAATTGACAACAATGTGGAAAAACTTGTGCCAAACTCATTCTATGATCATAACAGGCAGATGAATGATATTGCAAATCAGATAACCAATAACAGTGTAATTAATAATAACAGACAAAGTCAGGCGATCAATCAGGAGATCCATGTTACACTCCCGAATGTAACAAACAGCACATCTGCCGATGCATTGCTGAAAGATTTACAGTCGCTGGCAGGCAAGAAATATCAGGCATTCATCAAAGGATGATGCCTGAATCCCAGATTTATATACGAGGAGGATGGAAATGAAACAGATGACAAAGGAACAATTAATGGATCTTGTGTACGATAACTGTGCAAAAGCCACGGAAGAAAATGCAGGGAACATGGCAAAAAGCGTTTCGGATTTCACGGAAGATGCAAATGATCTGGGGGAGAAAATCCTAAAGACCATAAAGGCATACTGCATGGAGACGAAGAGGGAATGCTGCCATACTTTTGTGGAGACTATTTATGACATACTTTATAGCGAATGACTTATGATGATTCCAAAGGAGTAAAAGGCTAAATGAGTAATATATCAGATGAGATCATAAAAACGATCAAATTTGCCATTGACAGGTATAAAGCAGATTGTGACATAACATATACATCTATCATAAAGGAAGTAACGGCAAAGGGATATGTGATATTAGACAGAACAGGAAGTGAGAGGATTGTCAAATGCTGTATTCCAGACGCAGAATTAAAAGTCAGACAAATGGTGTATGCGAAAGAACCGATGGGAAAGCTGAATGACATCCACATATGTGGCATAAAGTAAAAAGAATATAACTATATAGGAAAATAAACGTAACCGATAACCAAGCCAAAATGAGAACATAATTCCTTAATGGGAGTCGCGTTCCATAATTATAGATTGAATGATGATAAAAACTGAATACTGATATGAATACAAGGCACTGTTAGAATATATGGCAGTGCCTTTTTAGATAAAAAATTTATTGGGGTGACAGCATTATAGAAAATACAATAGGATCAAACAATTTGCAATATAAACAAAACCTTGATATATTGCAGTTTATCATAGACAATGGTATGATTAATATTAACGATGTACAGAATAGTATGGAAATTATGAAGAGAGAAGAATTATTAAAAAAGCACCTATATAAAATATGGGAGGGAAAGGATGATAAGTGGTATACATACCTGCCGGATAAAGTTAAAGGCAGAATATTAAAGAAAAGGACAACAAAAAAAATCCATAGAAGATGAAGTTAGAATAAAAACATATTCGTTCAGAAAAAGATTATATAGTATCTGTGATAAAACTGGAATTGCGAGGAAATCCCCTCATAAAATAAGGAAGACATATGCAAGTATTCTGCGGGATAACCAAGTTTCCGAGAAATTTATAACTGATTTAATGGGACATACGGATATCCAATGTACCAATCAATTTTACGCACATAATAGGAAAACAAATGAGAAAAAAGTAGAAGCGCTTAACAATATTCCTGAGTTTCAGTTAAGCAATGGATGAGTCGAACGTATGTCAGATTACTTTATTGATTACCCAATATTAAAAAACCCTTAAAAATCAAGGGTTTCCAAGTGGAGTATACGGGATTCGAACCCGTGGCCTCAACAATGCGAATGTTGCGCGCTCCCAGCTGCGCTAATACCCCATGCAAATAAGTATAGCAGAAATCAAAAGAAAATCAATAAAATTTTGCAAGAAATTAAAAAAGAAAATAAAAAAGTTGATGCAGATTTATTTTTTCCTATCGAAAGGAACAGATGCCATGAAAATAAAAGTAAATTTAAAATCCGTCGGAAAGAAAAGGCAGTCCGTAGAGCCTGTTGCTTATGAGATCGAGGGAACGCCCCAAACGGTCAGGGAACTGATCCTTGCGGTCACGCAGGCAGGGGTCAGGGGATATAACGGGCGGTTGGAATCGCCGGAACTTCTCCGGTATCTGACGAAAGAGGAGATGGAAGACAAGTCGCAATCGGGGAAAATTGCCTTTGGCGTCAACTATGGGGAAAAGAAAGCGGAGTTGTCAAAAGCGCAGGAAAATGCCGTTCAGTGTTTTGAAGACGGTATTTATAGGATTTTTTTAGACGAAGAACCATTGGAAAACTTGGATGACGGGATTTTTATTACAGAAGAGAGCGTATTTACATTTGTCAGGCTGACGATGCTGGCAGGAAGGATGTGGTAAGATGGCGGAATTTGATTACGGTACAAGAAGGGAAATTTCCCAAAAAAGAAAGGAGGAGCTGGACCAAAGGATTAAAAAACTGTCGGGACAGGACAAGGAACTGGCAATGGAACTGACGGAACATACTGCCGGCAGTAACAGTCAGATCAGTAAAATTGCAAAAGACTTTTACTTAAATGAGGAAAAGACGCCGTCCCAATGGTTTTTGCAAAAAGGGCTTTTGCCGGGAACGCGTGTCCATAAAGGGCTTTTGGATACTTTTGTACCTGAAAAATATCAAAAATCCTATCTTTATATCATCGATAAGCTAAACCGGTTCCCCTTTTCTTACGGGTGGAACAGAAGAACGGTGCGCACTGCCGGCTATGGGCCGCAGATCCGTTTGGCGTTTATGCTGCTGACCGCTTACGAAAAGCTTTACTACTGCGGAGAAAATCTGGAAGATGTTATTTACAGGCGTTTGGATGAGGAAAAACTGGATTATATCAAAAACGAATGGAATTTTAACTGTTATTTCAGCCTGATCTATGCGGGCGAGATTGACAGTGGAAATCAGGCTGTGATAGATGCGTTTAAGGATCTTATATTGAGTGAAAATAATACGGCTTATTTGGATCGGGAAATGATCCTTGGGATAATCCGCTCCGATAATAAGGAATTACATAAACTGCTTTGCGATCTGCTACTTGCGGCCAGACTGCAGGAGGGACTCAGACAGGCGGTCTGCGAGGCTATGGATGAGGGGACAAAGGAGGCGTTTTTAGATCTTCTGCAGGTAATCGAAAAAAACGACTTGATTCGGTATTCTTCGGTAAAACGTGCGGTTTCTGCATGGATCGGTATTTTTGACGAGGAAAACGTGGACAGGGTAAACGACAAGCTTTTGAAATTGATGGGACAGTGCGTCAGGGACAGGGAGTTTTGTAAAGGGCAGTTAAAGACCAACGATTCCATTGCGATCAGCGCAGCGCTTTGGGCGCTGGGATTTGAGGAGGCGAAAGACGCGGTAGAGGCTATGGGAGAATTGATCGACCACGGCACGAAGAACCAGAAACTGACGGCATCTTTTTATAATCAGAATCTGTTTGACGAGCGATTAAAGATGCAAACGGCGAAGAAGGCGGTATTGGAACATACCGACGATCTGGAACTGACGGCGGCGTTTATGCCGGCGTTCATGACGGAACTTGGCGGATGGATCAGAGAGCTTCTGCCGGGAAACTCTTATCGGCGCAGCGAAGCGAAGATACCGAAGAAAGCGGTACTTACCGATTATTTTGAAGACAGGGCGGATGCGGAGGAACAGTATGAAAAGTTTTTAAGTATCTATGAAAGACTGCCTAAAAAGGGCGTGGTTTTCAGTCCCTGTATTTTCCCGTGGTATTCGGTAGAACTGATGCCTTCTGATTTGGTGAGGCGGCTTGCGTTTACTGCATATGTGCTTCAGGATGAAGATAAGATTACGAAAACGGCGGCGCTTTTAGGGGAAGTATCCGTGAACAGTTATGAGAGAGGATATTTGTTGAATCTTCTTCTATACCAGCCGGTAAATCAGGCGCAAAAAGAGCTTTTAATCGGGTATATGGGAAATGCGGAGGAACATACGTCCCAGACCGCGATTCTTTTGGTAAAGAAGATTGTATTTAACGAGAGAGATTACCGGTTGATGGAAGATATGCTGCGGTTTAAAAGAGGGAAACTGCGAGGCGCGCTTTTGGAATTTTTAATGGAGCAGGATGATCTGCCTATGGAGGAATGTCTGAAACGCCTTTTGGCAGACAAAAAAGAGGAGAAACGCAGCGCCGGACTGGATCTTTTGCTGCGGCTGGGAAAAGAGGAGGACAGAGCGGATTTTTACAAGTCGGTGAAAGAATTGGCAGGCGGGATCGAAAATCCTACGGATAAAGAAAAGATTCTGATCGGGGAGATTTTGGGAGAGGAAAAAGGTTCCGCTTCCGGACAGAAAGGATTCGGTATCTATGATCCTGACGCGCCGGAGGAGATTCCGGAGCGGAAGGAAGACCGCGACGCCATTTTAAAGTGTATTCCTCTTCCGGAAAAAGAGATTAACGAAAAGATCAAAAAGCTGGATGCGTTTCTGAAAGAAAATAAAGAGTATGAGTATGAAACGGCTTACGGTGAGAAAGAGCTTTTAGGCAATAACTATACGGCGCAAAAAGAGGGAGCGGTTAAGGGGAATATGGCGGAGAGATACCGCCTTGACAACTATCCTTTGGCAGATGAACTGCGGAATTTTTATGAAAAAGAGATCGGCGATTATGGAACTTTTGTGGAATGGGAAGCAAAGACTCTTTTTCAAAACAACGACCTCTATGAAAACGGCAGGCGTTTTTTTGCGGCGGTCTTTGGAAAAATGCCTTTTAAGCCGGAACCGTTAGCCGTGGAATATCAGAAACAGGTTTGGGCCGTGCGCTTAAATTACCGTTACGAATTTATAGATAAAAAGCTTTTATTTGAAGCGGGAGTGCAGGCTGTCTGGGTATTGGCATCTGTGATCAGCAGGGAAAATAAGACTATTACCTACCATTATACCGGATGGAACGGGAAATGGCAGGAACAGTCGACGACGATAAATAGTCTGCGGTTTTTCGACCGTTTTTTGGAGGGACTGCAGTATTGGGAAACGGAGGAAGAGTTTAAAAGAGCTTTTTATACGGCATGGAGGTTTGAATTACAATGCCGGGAAAACAGAGAACGTTCCCAGTTCCTTCCCAATGTGCAGTCCTATAACAGTCTGAACGCGCAGGCATTGACGCCGATCACGCCTTATTGGTTTTTGAAAGCTTATCATTTGGGACTGATTTCCAAAGATATTGTATTCAAAGCGATCTTTCATTACTTTGACAGAAAAAGCTGTCTGCGGGCCTTGACCCAATTGGTCAAAAAAGAATATGGTAAGCCCGGAAACCGCGCATTGTGGAGACAGTTTTTTGGAGAAAGGATGGCGCAGGATATTCTGGATAAGGGAGAGGCGCTTGTGGGCGGGGACACATGGTGCGGAAAACTGACACAGGAATTATATGAGGCGATTATACCGGTGATGGTAGACACGGAGCTGCGCCGAGGAGAAGCGGAGACGGTTTTTTCGGCGGATGTGGACGGTATTACTTATATTGAAGGGATAGCGTATCTGATCAGGATTTTGATGGCGCTTGGAAAAGATACTTTGGGAAGGGAGACTTACTATTACTGGTATTCTTCTTCGGCTTATACTAAAAAAGAGGTTTTAAGCAGGCTTTTAAAATCCTGTTATCCGGCAAAGGAAGACACCGGAGAGAGGCTCGGGCAGGCGCTGAGAAATACCAGTATCAAAACAGAACGGCTGATAGAAGTGGCGATGTATGCGCCGCAGTGGATCGACGTGATACAGGAATATCTTGGCTGGCAGGGACTAAAGAGCGGATGTTACTATTTCATGGCGCATATGAACGAGCGGTTTGACGATCAGAAAATGGCTATGATCGCGAAATATACGCCTCTGTCGGCGGAAGAACTGCAGGACGGCGCGTTTGATATCGACTGGTTTACGGAAGCCTATGAAACGCTGGGAGAAAAGAACTTTGAAATGCTTTATAAAGCGGCCAGATATATTTCCGACGGACAGAAACATTCCCGGGCTAGAAAATATGCGGACGCGGCGGCCGGAAAAGTCACTTTGGGCGCATTGCGGGAACAGATTGCGGACAAAAGAAATAAAGATTTATTAATGAGCTACGGCTTAGTTCCTTTTGAAAAGAACAGAGGACGGGATATGTTAAACCGTTACCAGTTTATCCAGCAGTTTGCCAAAGAGGCGAAGCAGTTTGGTGCGCAAAGGCGGGCAAGCGAATCTAAAGCCGCCCAGATCGCTTTGGTCAATTTGAGCGTACACGGAGGTTTCGTGGATGTGACCAGACTGATTTTGAATATGGAAGGAAAACTGGCGGAGGAGTTTGCCGGTTATATGGAATGGGCGGCCGTGGAAGACGTGGAGATCCGTCTGTATGTGGATGAGACGGGAAAGAGTGAAATTCTGTGCAGAAAAGGGGAAAAAACGTTAAAATCCGTTCCGTCAAGGCTGGGAAAGCATCCTTATGTTTTGGAAGTCAAAGATGCCCATAAGAAGTTGAAAGAGCAGTATGTAAGAGCAAAGAAGCTGATGGAAGAATCCATGGAAAGCGGCGCGGAATTTATGGCGGCGGAGATAAGCGGTTTATGGGGAAATCCGGTAGTCCGGGCGATCTTAATCCCATTAGTATTTACAAGTGAGAGTGAAATGGGATTTTTAGAGCGGGAGGATACGGCGGACGGAGAAAAAAATCAGGAACCGGGAGGCAGTATCGTTATTAGATCGTTGGACGGACAGCAAAAGACGGTGGATGCGGATTTGAAGCTTCGCATTGCCCATCCCTTGGACCTTTACCGTGCCGGAGTTTGGCACTTATATCAGAAAGAACTGTTTGACCGCCAGATACGTCAGCCGTTTAAGCAGGTATTCAGGGAATTGTATGTGAAACTGCCGGAAGAGTTAGGATTGAAAGCGTCCAGAATGTTTGCAGGAAATCAGATCCAGCCGCAAAAAACGGTAGGATGCCTGAAGGGACGCCGGTGGATCGCAGATTATGACGAGGGACTTCAGAAGATTTATTATAAAGAAAATATCATTGCAAGGATCTATGCTTTGGCGGACTGGTTCTCACCAAGCGATGTGGAATCGCCGGCTTTGGAATGGGTGGAATTTTCCGACAGGAAGACTTTTGAACCGCTCACAATGGAACAGGTTCCGGATCTGATCTACAGCGAAGTAATGCGCGATGTGGATCTGGCGGTGAGCGTGGCTCATGCCGGAGGAGTGGATCCTGAGACCAGCCATTCCACCATCGAGATGCGCCGGGCGATCGTAAGCTTTAACCTGCCGCTCTTTCGGATTAGTAATGTGGAATTGAAAGATTCCCATGCCCTGATCCATGGAACGAGGGGGAATTACAGCGTTCATTTGGGCAGCGGTGTTGTACATCAGGAGGGAGGCGCCATGCTTCATATTTTGCCGGTACATTCTCAGAAACGGGGCAAACTGTTTTTGCCTTTTGTGGATGAAGACCCGAAAACCGCAGAGATCATGTCTAAGATCGTACTGCTTTCAGAAGACAAGAAGATCAAAGACCCGTTTATACTGGATCAGATCCACAGCCTCTGAAAAAACGGGGAGGCCGAAGATTGTTTCAAACAGGATCTGATTTAAAAACCGCAGGGAAGAAAACGGATTTAATATATGAATGGAACGGAATTAAAGGCGCGGAACATTGAATTACGCAAAATCAAAAGCAGGGAGAAACAGACCGAGAAATGAATTGAAAACAAGCGGCAAACATGATAGAATAGGAAAGAATTTAAGGAGGAGAAGGCAGGCGTATGGAAAGATACAAGAAAGAGTTTATTGAATTTATGATAGACAGCAACGTGCTCAAATTTGGTGATTTTACCTTAAAGAGCGGAAGAAAATCCCCGTTTTTTATGAACGCCGGTTCTTATGTGACAGGCGCTCAGCTTAAAAAACTGGGACAGTATTATGCAAAAGCGATCCATGACAATTATGGGGACGATTTCGACGTGCTGTTCGGGCCGGCTTATAAAGGGATCCCTTTAAGCGTTGCAACGGTAGTAGCGTTTGACGAGTTATACGGAAAAGAGATCCGGTATTGTTCTAATAGAAAAGAAATAAAAGATCACGGAGACGTGGGAATTTTACTGGGAAGTCCGATCAAAGACGGCGACAAGGTGGTTATTATCGAGGACGTTACTACTTCCGGCAAATCCATAGAAGAGACTTTTCCGATCATTCAGGCGCAGGGAGATGTGAAGATCGTGGGCCTTATGGTGTCTTTGAACCGTTTGGAACGGGGAAAAGGAGAGAAAAGCGCGTTGGAAGAGATCAAAGAAAAATACGGATTCGATGCAAATGCAATCGTTACCATGGCGGAAGTGGTGGAGCATTTGTATAATAAACCGTATCAGGGCAAGATTTATATTGACGATGAGTTAAAGGCAGCCATCGACGGATACTATGAGCAGTACGGCGTGAAAGCGTAACGTCGGCTTTGCAGCGTTGCGGGCCGTGGGATTTCGGGCCGCGGGTTCTGCGGTTTATGGCGGGCATCCGGCCTGCACGAAAAGAAAGGAGTCAGGGGAAAAGATGGAAGAAAGAATCTATAAGATGGTGCGCCGTGCGGGGGCGCTTGATATTGCAGTCGGAGTCGTAGTATTGGTGGTGGGGATCGCCAGCGGCATCCTTCTCGTGATCGGCGGTTCCCGGTTACTGGCAGGAAAGTCGAAAATATTATTTTAAGAAAATGGGCATTTCTTACGGGAATGCCCATTTAGAGCGTAAAGATTAGATAAACGAGGTTGGCATGGGAATCAAAAAAAATTATATTTTTACGAATAAACGATATTCGGAAAAATCCGTGATGTCGACGATCCTGGGACTGATCAGTTTAGGGGCGCTCATAGCGGCAGTCTATTTTACTTTTCGGGCGGGCGGGCAGGCCATGGTAGGTTACGGGGTGACCGGACTTCTTGCGGCGGTTTTTTCGCTGGCCGGACTGACGCTTGGCATCATGTCAAGGATGGAAAAGGATAAATTTTATCTGTTTTCTTATATTGGGATCGTGACGAATCTTTTGGCGGTTTTGAGTATCGGATATATTATTTATGCAGGAGTATATGGAATATGATGGAAGAACGTTTTTTATTGGCGGCAGGGCGGACAGAAGAGATCTTAAATGAAAATGCGGTAGGCGAAGAATATGCGGCATATTTTAAACGCTGCGCCGGGTTTATATTACAGATAAAGGAAACTTATGAATGGATAGCGGGCGGCGGACTGGATGAGGCGGAGCTTTCTGTTTTGCAAAAAAGAAACAGGGAGATCTATGAAGATATTCTGCCCTCAAATTATGCGCGCAGTTTTGGGAATCCCGATTATGCGCAGGAGACGCTGAAGGAATACGGACAGATCTTGTCATTTCTCTATGCCCAGATAAGGGAAATGATCCCCTACGCTTACGAACAGAAAAAGGAGCCGATGGTCATCCGCATGGAGTTGTTTTTGGAGGTGTATCAGGCGTTTGTCTGTGCATTTGAAGAAAAAGGGGAGGCGCCCGGACTAAAAGAAGTGCAGCAGATCGTCTACTGGTTCATGAGCGACTATTCGGAGGCCATGACGGAAGAGACGATTGAAAAACAGATTGATCCGTCCAAGGATTTTGCCCGTAAGATCATTATGGAAAGCGATCTTAACGATCTGCGTTATCTGTACCGATTCGGAGAATATATTACGGAAAATGAACTGAAAACGGCCAGATATCTGCTTTCCCTGCCCGAAGAAACGATCAGGCTGATGGCGGATACTTATACGGAAGGCTACAGGATTGGTTTTGAGGTAACCAATAAAGATATATCCAAGAAAAAAACGGTGGCGGTCCGTTATGCGCTGGGGTTTGAAAGGATGATCAGGCAGGCGGTGCTTGGATTTGAAAAGATCGGTTTGAAAGCCTCCATATACCGCAGTGCATCAGGCGTACACAGAAACGGCTATTTCGGCGCAATCCCTAACAAACAGTATGATTTTGACCATAAAGACGACGCCGCTCTTTATATGGATAAAATGTATGTCAACAGACGGCTGGAAGTGCTGCGTGCAGGCTATGAGGCGAGAAAAGAAATGGCGGCGGTATTCGGCGGCCCGGCAGTGTTAGAGACCTTCGGCGAGACGCCTTTCGCGCCAAAATTTAAAGAAACGGCGTGCAAACTTTCCGAAAAACAGCAGAAGTTGTCCGTAGAGTTTGCCTCACAGGCGGGAAGTATCGTAAACGAATATATCAAAGGAGAGGAAAGAAGTTTTACGATCATTGCTTTCCCGACGCCGGAAGTGGGAGAAAACTATGAGGAGATTTTTGACGAAATCATCCGGATCAATACGCTGGATTACAAACTGTATCAGACGATCCAGCAAAAGATTATAGACTGTCTGGATCAGGCGGATTATGTCATGGTAGAAGGTATGGGAGAAAACAGGACGAATTTGCGCGTCGCGCTTCATGAACTGAAAAATCCGTCGCAGGAATCCAATTTTGAAAATTGTGTGTCCGACGTCAATATCCCGGTGGGCGAGGTGTTTACTTCTCCCGTACTAAAAGGCACGTCCGGCGTGCTGTATGTGAGCCGCGTTTTCTTAAACGAACTGGAATATAGGGATTTGGAAATTACGTTACAGGACGGCTGTGTGACGGAGTATACTTGCGCAAATTTTGATTCGGAAGAGGAAAATAAAAAATATATTAAGGACAATATCCTTTTCCATCATGATACGCTGCCTTTGGGAGAATTTGCCATCGGTACGAACACGACCGCTTATGTGGCGGCAAAGCGGTTTGGGATCGGGGATAAACTGCCTATTCTGATCGCGGAAAAGATGGGGCCGCACTTTGCTTTAGGAGATACCTGTTATTCCCATGCGGAAGACGTAAAGGTATATAATCCGGACGGAAAAGAGTTGATCGCAAGGGATAACGAGATTTCGGCCCTGCGGGAGGAAGACAGTTCCAAGGCATACTTCAACTGCCATACCGATATTACGATTCCTTATGACGAACTGGGACTTCTTGCGGCGGTGACCAAAGAGGGGAAAGAGTTTCCTATTATTGAAAACGGGCGTTTTGTGCTTGCAGGCTGCGAAGAACTCAATAAACCTTTTGAACAAGAAAAATTAATAAAAAATAAAGAAATCCTTTGAATACGGTGTTGCATGGAAAGTAAAAGTTTAGTAAACTAGTGATGGTATAGTAATTGCAGGAGAAACGCTAAATATATGAAGAGAGTATGCTTCGGACATACGGATAGGAGGAAAAATGGCACAGGTTGGGATTGTCATGGGAAGTGATTCGGATATGCCTGTTATGGCAAAGGCCGCGGATATTCTGGAGGAGCTTGGGATCTTATATGAAATGAAGATCATATCGGCGCATAGAGAACCGGACGTGTTTTTTGAATATGCGAATACTGCCGAAGAAAAGGGATTGAAAGTCATCATTGCAGGAGCGGGCATGGCGGCCCATCTGCCGGGAATGTGCGCGGCGATCTTTCCTATGCCGGTGATCGGTATTCCGATGCATACGACTTCTTTGGGCGGAAGGGATTCCTTGTATTCCATAGTGCAGATGCCTTCCGGGATTCCGGTTGCAACGGTAGCGATAAACGGAGGCGCCAATGCGGGGCTTTTGGCCGCTAAGATTCTGGCTGTTTCAGACGAAGCGCTGCTTTCCAGATTAAAGGAGTATACAAAGAGCCTGAAAGAAAGCGTACAGAAAAAAGACGCTCGTTTGCAGGAAGTGGGATACAAGAATTATTAAACAGGAATGGAGATCAAAATGGATTATAAAAACGCAGGGGTAGATATTGAAGCAGGATACAGATCGGTTGAATTGATGAAAGAGCATATAAAAGGGACGATGTGCCCGGAGGTTTTGGGCGGCATAGGAGGCTTTTCAGGAGCTTTTTCCTTAAAGAAAATCAAGGAAATGGAAAACCCTACGCTGGTTTCCGGTACGGACGGTGTGGGGACAAAAATACAGCTTGCCTATATTATGGACAAACATGACACGGTAGGGATCGACTGCGTTGCCATGTGTGTGAACGACGTGGCATGCGCAGGCGGAGAACCGTTATTTTTCTTGGATTATATAGCGTGTGGGAAAAATTATCCGGAAAAGATCGCTGCCATCGTTTCAGGAGTTGCAGAAGGATGTAAGCAGGCGGGCGCGGCGCTGATCGGCGGCGAGACGGCGGAACATCCGGGACTGATGCCGGAAAACGAATACGATCTTGCCGGATTTACGGTAGGCGTAGTAGAGGAAAAAGAACTGATCACCGGAAAAGAGATCAAAGAAGGCGACGTTCTGATCGGGATCGCTTCTTCCGGCGTACATAGCAACGGTTTTTCTTTGATAAGAAAAGTGTTTGAGATGACAAAAGAAAGTCTGGATACTTATTATGAAGAATTGGGACAGACCCTTGGCGAGACGCTTTTGACGCCGACGAAGATCTATGTAAAAACGTTGAAAGCCATAAAAGGGGCAGGCGTGACCATAAAGGGCTGCAGCCATATCACAGGGGGCGGCTTTTACGAAAATATTCCGAGAATGCTGCCGGAAGGCATCCGGGCGGTAGTAAAAAAAGACAGTTATGAAGTGCCGTCTATTTTTAAGCTGCTGCAGGAAAAAGGCGGTATTGCAGAGGAAATGATGTATAATACATATAATATGGGACTCGGTATGGTTCTTGCCGTTGCAAAAGAGGATGTGGAAAGGACGGTTCAGGCAGTTTCAGAGGCAGGCGAGACCGCTTATGTGGTTGGAAACTGTGAAGCGGGAGAAAAAGGAGTAGTCTTATGCTAAAGATTCTGGTTTGCGTTTCCGGCGGCGGGACGAATCTGCAGGCGGTCATAGACGCAGCCGCAAAGGGTACGGTCACCAATACCCAAATCGTCGGAGTGATCAGTAATAATCAAAATGCATACGCGCTGGAAAGGGCGAAGCAGGCAGGAATCCCGGCATTCTGCGTATCGCCCAAGGCTTATGCGGACAGGGAAGAGTTTAACAGGGCGTTTTTGGAAAAGACGGAGGAACTGCAGCCGGATCTGATCGTACTTGCAGGCTTTCTGGTAGTGATCCCGAAAGAAATGATAAGAAAATATGCAAACCGCATTATTAATATTCATCCATCCCTGATCCCGTCCTTTTGCGGGACAGGTTTTTACGGATTGAAGGTGCATGAGGCGGCGTTGGAAAGAGGCGTGAAGGTGACCGGGGCTACGGTGCATTTTGTGGATGAAGGAACGGATACGGGACCGATCATTTTACAAAAGCCGGTCATGGTAAATGAAGACGATACGCCTGAGAGCCTGCAGAAGAGAGTGATGGAGCAGGCCGAGTGGGTGATCTTACCCGAAGCGATTGACCGGATCGCGAACGGTAAAATACGGATAGAGAACGGAAAAGTAATACAGAAGACGGAATAAGCATTTTAAAATGGATGTCTGTTTGCGCAGGCAGGGAGGTATGATATGAAGGTTTTGATCGTAGGCAGCGGCGGGAGAGAGCATGCTATCGCAGCCAGTGTGGCAAAAAGTAATAAAGTAGACGAAATCTACTGCGCGCCCGGAAATGCGGGAATCGGCATGATCGCGGAATGCGTACCCATTGGGGCAATGGAGTTTGACAAGATCGTTGCGTTTGCCAAAGAGAAAAAGATCGATCTGACGATCGTAGGAATGGACGACCCTTTGGTAGGAGGTCTTGTGGACGAATTGAACGCGGCGGGGCTTAAGGCTTTCGGCCCGAAAAAAGATGCGGCGATTCTGGAGGGAAGCAAGGCATTTTCTAAGGATCTGATGAAAAAATATCATATACCTACCGCGGCGTACGAGACTTTCGAAGATGCCGAAGCAGCATTGGGATATTTGGAAACCGCAGGTTTTCCTATTGTCCTGAAAGCGGACGGTCTGGCGTTGGGAAAAGGGGTACTTATCTGCAACACGCCGGAAGAAGCGAAAGAGGGCGTAAAGTCCATTATGCTGGATAAGCAGTTCGGTTCTGCCGGCAATAAACTGGTGATCGAAGAGTTTATGACGGGCAGGGAGGTTTCCGTTTTATCTTTTGTGGACGGAAAAACGATAAAGACTATGACTTCCGCCCAAGACCATAAGAGGGCAAAGGACGGAGATCAGGGATTGAATACGGGCGGTATGGGAACTTTTTCTCCCAGTCCTTTTTATACCGAAGAGGTGGATGCGTTTTGTAAAGAGCATATTTATCAGGCCACGGTAGATGCGATGGCGGCGGAAGGCAGGGAGTTTAAAGGGGTGATCTTTTTCGGACTTATGTTGACGGAAAAAGGGCCTAAGGTGCTGGAATACAATGCGAGATTCGGAGATCCGGAGGCGCAGGTCGTATTGCCGAGGATGAAAAACGATATTATTGAAGTCGCAGAGGCATGTATAGACGGTACGCTTGACAAGATCGAACTGGAATTTGAAGAAAATGCGACTGTCTGTGTAGTGCTGGCGTCGGAAGGGTATCCGGTAGCTTATGAAAAAGGTTTTGTCATAGATGGCTTGGAGAATTTTACGGGAAGAGACGGATATTATTGTTTCCATGCGGGAACAAAGAAGACCGATGAGGGCATCGTGACAAACGGCGGCAGGGTACTGGGTATCACCGCGAAAGGGAAGGATTTAAAAGAAGCGAGGCTGAACGCCTACGCGGCCACGGAATGGGTGGATTTTCAAGGGAAATACATGAGAAATGATATTGGAAAGGCAATTGACGAGGCTTGATCTTCCGAAAAAAATTGGTGTAAATCAGGGAGAATGAGACAGGATTACTTTAGGGAAGGAAGAGATGAGTATGAAAGACAAAAGGGTAGTGTGGAACATACGAAAGCCGGTAAGGATGATCTTAGGAACCGGGATTTTTTGTATCGGGCTGTTTTTGTTTTCTTTTGAGAGCTTTGCCGTAGAGGGAAAGGTAAAGCCGGGATCGGCAAAGATCAGGGAAGAAGCGAATACGGCCAGTATGGCGCTTGCCAGTGTGGAGCAGGGCGACGAACTCAGTATTAAAGGCAAGGTAAAAGCGGGCGACGACGAGTGGTATCAGGTATTTGTGAATGCCGACACGCTTGGCTTTATCCGGGCCGATCTTGTAGAGCCGGAAGGAACCGTTCCTGAGATCCAACTTGCAACGACGGAGTCGATTGAGCTTGCGGCACAGACAGACGGTGCGGCAGGGCAGGATCAGGCATCGGGGGAAGTGGAACCGATGCAGAGCCAGAACGCAAACGTGACGGGCGGGGATGTGAATGTGCGGGCTGCGGCAAGCACTTCTTCCGATAAGCTGGGCAAGGCCCCGAACGGGTCGGCATTGATCGTAACCGGAAAAATGACGGGTGCGGACGGAAAGCTATGGTATCAGGTCTCTCTTACATTGGACGGGAATACCGTGTCCGGTTTTATCCGTTCCGATTATGTGACGTTAGGAGAGGTGATTCCGGAGCCGGAACCGGAACCGACTCCCGAACCGGAGCCGGAACAGACGCCGGAAGCGGAGCCGCCTCAGGTTGAGACAAAACAGTACGATACGGTACAGGAAACGAAAGAAGACGGGACAACGGAATGGTATCTGTATGATATGCATGATGCGGACAGGGAAAAATGGTTAAAATATCCGATCCCGAAGCTTTTGGAAGCAGCACAGGAGTATGAAGTTTCCGCAAAACAGGCGGGACAGCAGAAACTGATCATTATAGGAATGGGCGCGGTCATGATTCTTCTTATTTTGGGAATCACGCTGTTGTTCTTTAAGATGCGGGATGCTTCTTTTGAAGAAGATGACGACGAAGAAGAGGAAGAGCCGGTACCGGTAAGAAGAAGGCGGCCCGTCGGCGAAGGGGAACCGGTGAGACGACCGGTACAGGAAGGTGCAAGGCCGGTGAGAAGGCCTGCCGGAGAAGGAACAAGGACGGTAAAAAGACCGTCGCCGGATGGGGAAAGACCGGTAAGAAGACCGGCAGCAGAAGGCGCAGGCCCGGTAAAAAGACCTGCGGCGGAAGCGCAGCCCCGTCCCAGACAGGGGAGCAGGCCGGTGCAGAAAGGGACAAGGCCGTATGAGGGAGAACCGGTAAGACGGCAGGCTCCGCAGGGGACAAGGCCCCGGACAGCGGCGCCCAGACAGCCGGAGAGAGAAGTAACTTATGAAGAGGAACCGGGTCTTGACAGGAGAAGAGACCAAAACGGCGCATGGAGGTCCAAAAATTTTCTTTCGGAAGACGATGAATTTGAATTTGAGTTTCTGAATATGGACGATCCCAATAAATATTAGAATAGAAATAAATTATAGTTCTGTATAGGAATCTGTTAAATATCATATAACAGATTCCTATAGCTTTCTACAGAATCCTGTTTAGAAGGAACGGTGAATTGGTTATGATAATTGAGATAGACTTTAACAGCGACGAGGCTCTTTATATACAGCTTCGTAATCAGATTATTTTGGGGATCGCGACAAACCGGTTTAGGGAGGGGGATCCGCTTCCTTCCGTAAGGGCGCTTGCAGGTTCAATAGGAATCAATATGCATACGGTAAATAAGGCATATACCGTATTAAAGCAGGAGGGGTATGTTAAGGTCGACAGGAGGAAAGGCGCAGTCATAGCAATCGATCTGGATAAAATACGCGCAATGGAGGAATTGCAGAAGGAGCTGAAAGTAATACTGGCGAAAAGTAGCTGCAAAAATATCTCAAAAGAAGAAGTGCATGCACTGATCGATGAAATATATGAAGAATATGGAGGGCTTAGATAATGCAGTCACAATTCACGGATAAAGCAAAAACGGCGCTTATTTTAGCACAAAAAGCGGCAAGGAGTATGCGTCAGGGGTATATCGGAACGGAGCATATTCTGATAGGGCTTCTTAGGGAGAGGACGGGAGTTGCCGCAAGGGTCCTTGCGGATAACGGTGTGGAAGAGTCACAGCTTATGGATATGATACGGGATCTGCTGGCGCCGGAGGTCGGAGTATCCTTAAAGGAACGGGACGGTTATTCACCAAGAGCGGTAAAGATTTTAGAGGAGGCCCATAGACAGGCGGAACGGTTTGGCTCTATGCTTACGGGGACGGAACATATTTTACTTGCCATGATCAAGGAAGGCGAAAACGTGGCGGTAAGGCTGCTGAATACCTGCGGAATATCCACCCAGAAGATTTATGTGGACATTTTGATCGCTATAGGCGAGGACGGCGGGCTTTATAAAGAAGATCTTTCTAAAAAGAACAGTAAAAAGAAAGCGGGACAATCCACTTTAGAGCAATATAGCAGAGATTTGACCGCGCTTGCGAAAGAAGGAAAATTAGATCCGGTGATCGGCAGGGAAGACGAGATCAAACGCGTGATTCAGATTTTGAGCAGGAGAACAAAAAACAATCCTTGTTTGATCGGCGAACCCGGAGTCGGTAAAACCGCCGTAGTGGAAGGGCTTGCATTAAAGATCGTGTCTGGCGAGGTGCCCTTTACGGTACAGGATAAAAGGGTGCTCACGTTGGATCTGTCAGGCATGGTAGCGGGAAGCAAATACCGGGGCGAGTTTGAAGAGCGGATCAAAAAGGTGATCAAAGAAGTGATCGAAGCCGGAAACGTATTGCTCTTTTTAGACGAACTCCATACTTTGATCGGAGCGGGAGGAGCAGAGGGCGCCATTGACGCTTCTAATATTTTAAAGCCGTCCCTTGCCAGAGGGGAAATTCAGCTTATCGGCGCCACCACCATTACGGAATACCGCAAGTACATTGAAAAGGACGCGGCATTGGAACGCCGTTTCCAGCCGGTCAATGTGGAGGAGCCTACCGTAGAGGAGGCGATCGGTATTTTGACGGGCGTGGCGCCCAGATATGAAGAACACCATAAAGTAACGATCCGTCCCGATGCGATCGAAGCGGCGGTACGTCTCTCCGACCGCTATATTAATGACAGGAATCTGCCGGATAAAGCCATTGATTTGATAGATGAAGCGGCTTCGGCAGAGCGGATCAAGGCGGCCCATCTTCCGGAAAAAATGAAAGAACTTGCAGAACAGATCAAAAAGCTGGACGTACAGATCGAAAGATCCATAAGGATGGAGGCCTTTTCACAGGCAGGGGAACAGAAAAGGGCGCAGGATATCATCATTAAAAAATACGAAAAGCTCCGCACACAGCATGAAAGAAAACGTCAGGAGATGAAATACGAGATCGGTGAAAATGAGATTGCCGGAGTCGTTGCCGCATGGACGAAGATTCCGGTCAATAAACTGACGGAAAAAGAAAGCGAGCGCCTGTTAAAGCTGGAGTCTATTTTGCATAAGCGCGTCATTGGACAAAAGGAGGCCGTAACTTCCCTTGCAAAAGCGATGAGAAGGGGAAGAGTGGGGCTGCAGGATCCCAGACGTCCTATCGGTTCGTTCCTGTTTCTTGGACCTACCGGAGTAGGCAAGACGGAGCTTAGCAAGGCCCTTGCAGAAGCGATGTTCGGGACGGAGAACGCGCTGATCCGTGTGGATATGTCGGAATATATGGAAGGCCATGCGGTTTCCAAAATGATCGGTTCCCCTCCCGGGTATGTGGGGTTTGACGAAGGCGGACAGCTTAGCGAGAAAGTACGACGTAATCCTTATTCCGTAGTGCTTTTTGACGAAATAGAAAAGGCTCATCCGGATGTATTCAATATTTTGCTGCAGGTGCTGGACGACGGCCATATCACGGATTCCAAAGGCAGGAAAGTAAGCTTTAAAAACACGATTCTGATCATGACTTCCAACGCGGGGGCGCAGAGGATCGTAGAGCCGAAAAATCTTGGTTTTACCACAGGGGGGAATGCCGACAAGGATTATCAGACAATGAAATCCCATGTGATGGAGGAAGTCAAGAAACTGTTCAAACCGGAATTTATCAACCGCATCGACGAGATCATGGTATTCCATCCGTTAGACGAACAGGAGATGAAGCAGATCATCACATTGATAAGTAAAAATCTGGCGGAGCGTTGTAAAGACCAGCTTGACATCCAGCTTGCGATCTCGCCGGCGTTGAAGGAATATATCGTAGAGAAACATTCCGACGCCAAGATGGGGGCGCGTCCGTTAAAGAGGGCGGTCCAAAACGTGATCGAAGATCCTCTTGCGGAAGAGATCCTTGCAGGAAAGATCCGCGCAGGAAGTAAAGTGACGGCGGGGATGAAAAACGGGGAAGTCGTTTTCCATGTGAAGGAGAGTGCGGATTAAGAAGGATCCATAGTGCAAAATAAAAAATTCCCGTTTCCAAATAAGTTGTAAATTATAAACATCTCAAAAAATTAATGGATTTCTATAGAAAAAAAAATACAATTATATTATACTGAATATACAAAAGAAACAGTGCAAAAATTGCATTGTAAGGTATTTTAGGAGGACGTATAAAATGGCAGTAGTGACAGAGTTACTTCGTGGGGAAAGTGACGGAACGATCAGCTTTGGAAATCACAAATTAGAGCAAAAGGCAAAATTGGAAGACTTTGAACATGCGGGCGATCTGTATAAGGTAAAGACTTACGCGACCATGACCAAATTAGAAAAAAATGGGATGTTCATGTATGAGTCGGTTCCTGGTACCAGCGTACTTAACTTTAAAGAAGATGAAAACGGAGTAGAGTTTGTCGTAGAAGGGGATGAAGACGCACAGCTTACGGTCGGGCTTCAGGATGAAACCGAATACGAAGTCTTTGTAGACGGTGAAAGCGCAGGAAAGATGAAAACGAATATGGGCGGAAAGCTGAGCGTAAGCGTAGAGCTTGCAGGCGTGGGCGAGACGAATGTCCGTATCATAAAATAGCAGGTGTACATGAAGTATGGCAAAAGGGAAAAAAACAACCGTATTTTTCTGTCAGAACTGCGGTTATGAATCGTCGAAATGGATGGGACAGTGTCCCGGCTGTAAGGAGTGGAACAGTTTCGTAGAAGAAACCGTTGTCGCTGCAAAATCCGGTATAGGGGGCGTTGCAAAAAGCGAAGGAAGGCAAAGGCAAAAAGCGCAGAAACTGTCTGACATATCCATGAAAGAAGAAGAAAAGCTGCTCACTCATATGAGCGAGCTTGACAGGGTGCTTGGCGGGGGCATTGTCCCCGGCTCCCTGACGTTGGTGGGTGGAGATCCCGGAATCGGGAAATCCACCTTGCTTTTACAAGTCTGCAGAGAGCTTTCAGCGGACGGACAAAAAGTATTGTACATATCGGGAGAAGAATCCCTAAAGCAGATCAAGATACGGGCGAACCGCATGGGCGAATTTTCAGAAACACTGTTTTTGCTGTGTGAAACGAATCTTTCCCTGATAGAAGAGACGATAAAGGAGATGGAACCGAAGGTGGTGATCATTGATTCCATCCAGACTATGTATAATGAAAACGTTTCGGCCGCGCCCGGCAGCGTATCTCAGGTAAGGGAATCCACCGGAGTGCTGATGCAGCTTGCAAAAGGATTCGGGATCTCTATTTTTATCGTGGGACATGTTACCAAGGAAGGCACGGTGGCGGGACCAAGAGTGTTGGAACATATGGTAGATACGGTACTTTATTTTGAGGGAGACCGTCATGCTTCTTACCGGATTTTGCGGGGCGTTAAAAACCGTTTCGGTTCCACTAATGAGATCGGCGTTTTTGAGATGCGTCAAAACGGTTTGGAAGAAGTAAAAAATCCTTCCGAGTATATGTTAAGCGGAAAACCGGAAGGGGCAAGCGGATCTATCGTAGCCTGCTCTATGGAGGGGACAAGGCCCATCCTGATTGAGATACAGGCGCTTGTCTGTCCTACAAATTTCGGATTTCCCAGAAGGCAGGCTACGGGAACTGATTTTAACCGCGTCAATCTTCTGATGGCGGTATTGGAGAAACGACTCTGCCTGCAGATGTCCAACTGTGACGCATACGTCAATATTGCAGGAGGGATGAAGATTACCGAACCTGCGGTTGATCTGGGAATGGCGATGGCGATCGTATCCAGCTTTAAAAACAGGCCGATCGACGAAAAAACGATCGCTTTTGGGGAGATTGGCTTGAGCGGTGAAGTGCGCGCCGTCAATATGGCGGAACAAAGGATTTCGGAGGCAAAAAAACTGGGATTTACGACTTGTATCCTTCCGGCTGTCTGTCTGGATCAGATCTTGGAGCAGAACAAAGGGCGGCACACGGAACAGGGGCAGGCTCTTTGGGACGGCATGAGGCTGGCCGGAGTGAAATCGGTGCAGGACGCAATTGATCTTATATAAAAGGGATAGGAGATACTTTCGTCTGCCGGAAACCGGAAAAGAGGATGATATTTCCTGAGGAACGGAGGAAAGAGGATGAAGAAACGGATACAAGTTACAACTGCTTTTATTTTATTGGCCGGATTGCTCGTTTCATGCGCTCATCAAGAAGATCTTGCACCTGCTCTGGAGGAGGCAGGCATTGCAGTGTTTAATGTGGAAGAAACGGAGGCGGCAAGACTTTTCGAAGAAGAGGATGAGTTTTGCGTTTCTGCAGTTTTTGAAGGGGATAAGATCGTCCTTTCAGAGCCGTCCGGTGGAAATATATTAAATGAAATACAGATTCCTTATGACCAATATGAAGTTTTTATCAGTATGCTCGATGAAAAAAACGGTTATCTGCTATATTGTAGTACCCCTGCCTGCGGCCTGATGGAAAAAGTCTTATATAAGACAGAGGACAGATGGAAAACGTACGGTGAAACGGATATAGGTTCTAAAATAGACGGTTATCCAACAAGTCTTTTGGCGGTGAAAGGAGAGCTGATTTATGTCGGAACCCAAATGAGGAGCAACGGCTATCTGTTTGTAACAAAAGATGGAGGAAAAAACTGGGATTCTGTCAGTGTGGAGGAGGACCGCAATTTCCGGACGGGATATGCGCCTATACTGGATAAAGACAGTGAGACGGCATATGCATTTTTTGATACGGGGGACAGTAACTGGTTGTTATATCGGGCAGAATGTCCGCAGGCAGGAGAAGACCTACAGAATTTGATTTGGGAAAAAGCAGGGAAATTTTCATGGAAGGAAGATTTGATGGAAGATTATTTTCTTTATGAGGGAATGATTTATCTTACAGATTCCAAGGGAAAATGTTATTTACTGAAAAAGCCGGAAACAGGCAGATAGGAGTCAATATAAATATAGCGGATCTTATCGTGATCATTGCGCTTGATCCGGCTCTATGGGGGAATTTTCCAAGCAGAGAGAAAAGTTCGGCTTTTGGGACAAATTGTAGTATAACGATGACAAATTGTGTTGAAAAGACAGAAAAATAGAAAAAAAACTTTCTATTATCGTTCTTGAATTAGAAGAATAGGTGTGCTATAATAAATTTTGTTGGTAAAACATTTTAGATAGAGGAATAGTACAGCGGTAGTGCGGCGGTCTCCAAAACCGTTAACGGGGGTTCGATTCCCTCTTCCTCTGTTAGAAGGTCCTGAAAGCATGATGATATGGTTTTCAGGATTTTTTTGTACGCTATTTTAAAAGACCGGTGGAATCAGGCGTCCGGTGTCTAAAATACCGGAATGAGCGGCAGCCGGCGTTTTGATAAAAACGGGGCAGGCAGGAGATTTGGGCAGATACTTGTTAAACGGCAGTTTTTTTTGTATAATGGGAGTAGGGAAAACTTTCCTGTTTTCGAAAGGGTGGCGTAGATGTTAAAGGGCGGGATCAGTGAACATTGTCCTGTGAGAAATAAGAATATTCCGATTTGTTTACTGAAATAATATGTAAATGGGAGTAGCCGTTTTACCGGGAGAATGTGAGAATATGCACTTTTCCGAGCATACTGCGGTTTAGGGATATTTGTACCGTGAAGAGGTAAAAGAGAAAGAGTGAAAAGCAGAAGTTTTGGCCGCAGGTTTGTGTTTGCGCGCTGCAAAGCCATAAAGGCTTGACGCAGACTTGCGGTCCGTATGATGGATCTGTGTAATAAAGCAGCGCAGAAATGGAGAAAAATATGGACAAAAAGGCATTATTCAGTTTAAGTTACGGCGTTTTTATGTTATCTACGAAAGCCGGGGATAAGATAAACGGCTGTATCACCAATACTTGTATGCAGGTGGCAAACAGCCCCACAAGAGTGGCGATCTCGGTGTTAAATTCTAATTATACCTGTGAGCTGATCAAAGAAAGCGGCTATTTTGCGCTCAGCATACTTGACCAAACGGTCACTTTTGAGACAATCAAATACTTTGGGCTTCAGTCAGGAAGGGGGGTCGACAAATTTAAAGACCTTACGCCGCCTGCGGATAAAAACGGAATTCCTTATTTAGGATGGCAGACTTGCGCGGTGCTGAGCTGCAAAGTGGTGGACAGTAAAGATCTGGGCAGCCATTCCCTCTTTATTGCGGAAGTGGAAGATGCGGTGGCGTTAAGTGAAAACGAACCCCTTACCTATGCGGATTATCAAAACAATATAAAGCCCAAGCCGGAAAAACAGTTAAAAGAAAAATCTTCCGGCGGTAAAAAGATCGTGGGATGGCGTTGTAAGATCTGTAATTATGTGTATAACGGGAGCGAACTCCCGGCGGACTATATCTGTCCTCTTTGCGGCCACGGCGCGGAAGATTTTGAACCAATTTATGAAGAATAAAAAACACTGGAAACGGAAAATCCAAAGAAAGCCGGAGTGTGGGAATGCATTTCCCAATACACTCTGGAAACGGGCGGATGCAGACATGAAAGAGAACGGAAGAGAGAGCATAAAGAAAAAATGCTTTGATTTTCAGGGCAATAAAATACAGGCGGTTGTCAGCGATTATGACGGAACTATCGCAGTGTCAGGAATGAAAGAACCTTCGGAGGAATTGTTTTTCTTATTGGAAAAGCTGCTTCATCAAAACATCCGGTTTATATCGGCAAGCGGAAGACAGTACCAGAATTTAAGAGACAGATTCGCACCCCTTGCGGACAGGATCGACTATATATGCGAAAACGGCAGCCTGATCGTATACCGGAACCGGATCATATATAAAGACGTGATAGAAAGGGAGCAGGCGTTGGCCCTGATCCGCGATATGCAGCGCTGTTTGGACGGCGAGATCATGGTATCGGGAGTGGATACCAGCTATATAGTGCCTAAAACCGGTTATTTTGTTGACAGGCTGGTAAAGCGTGTGCGGAATCATGTTACGATTTTAGAAAATTTTGAGGAAATAGAAGAAGAGATGATAAAAATCTCTCTTTTTTGGCGGGACGGGATTCCGAAAGAAGAGGCGGAGCGATTTCACAAGATCTACGATGACTGCCTTCAGGTCGCCGACGGCGGCAACGGATGGCTCGATTTTACAGGAAAGACATCAGGAAAAGGAAATGCGCTAAAAATCCTTGCAAAACATATGGGGATTCCTTTGGAGAATATGATCAGCTTCGGCGACAACGAAAACGATATGGAAATGCTAAAAGAGACCGGTCAGAGTTTTTGTATGAGCAGCGCCAAAGATTATGTAAAACAGTGCGCTAACCATGTATGCGACAGCGTGGAGGAGGTGCTCAGAGCCTGCATAGAGCAATTGTGGAACGAATAAGGCAGCCGATTGCGCTTTTAAGGAATATAGTGTATGATATAGGTATATCATGAAAGAAAACGTTTTTTTAAAGGTAGGAGAGGTATATGCAAAGGGAACAGAAGAAAATTACCATCGACGATATAGCGAAAGATCTCGGGGTATCTAAAACGACTGTTTCAAGAGCGATTTCAGGAAAAGGAAGAATCGGAAAGGAAACGGTGGACCGGGTAAACGATTATATCAAGCAGTGCAATTATAAGCCGAATGTGATCGCAAAAGGGCTGGCACAGTCGAAAACTTATAATATCGGGCTGATGATACCGGGCGATTATGATCTGGTCGATCTGCCATTTTTCCAAAAATGTATGCTGGGCGTATGTGAAATGGCGTCGGCCATGGATTACGATGTGATCATTTCCATGATCAAAGGCGCCGATATCAGCCAGATGGAAAGGCTGGTGGATAACCATAAAGTGGATGGTTTCGTATTAAGCCGGACGCTGGTGGAAGATGCGCCGATGAAATTTCTGAAGGAAAGGAAAATACCTTTTGTAGCGATAGGAAGGACGGAAGAAGACAACGTGGTTCAGGTGGATAACGACCATCGGGGGGCATGCCGGGAGCTGACGTCCATACTTTTGTCCAGAGGGATCAGAAAGATCGCGCTGATAGGCGGCAACCGCAATCATATCGTTACGCAGAACCGGCTGCTCGGTTATATGGAAGCGTATGAGGATTTAAGAAAAAAGCCGGATAATAAGCTGATTTATATGGAGGCGGAGGGAAGGGTGCGGATCGAACAGATTGTAGACGACCTGATTCCTAAGAAAGCAGACTGCATTTTATGCATGGACGATTCCATTTGCGCTTATGTGCTGGCGAAACTGAAAAAAGAAAAGATCCGGGTCCCACAGGATATCAAAGTCGCTTCTTTTTATAACAGTACGACTTTGGAATATAATATGCCTGCCATTACGTCCCTGCAGTTCGACGGATGGGAACTTGGCAGAGTAGCATGTCAGGCATTACTTACCCAGATAGACGGGAAAGCCGTGGAATCACAGATTCTGTTGGGATATGAAGTCTCCATGAAAGAATCTACGAAATGACGGGCAGAGGCCGGCTGGCAAAAACGGTTTATCTTAGTAAAGTCTCCGTTTCTTTTGTGCTTATGGATTGAAAGGACCGGCTCACGGCGGCGGTAGAATCGCGCAGGACGAACTGCGGCCGAAGCAGGGTCTTCCCGATGGAAACATGATGGATCAGGGAATTTAAAGTGTAGTAACCGCTCTTTCCGAGTTCGATCCGGTCCTGACGTATGGTAGTCAGCGGAGGGAATAAATGAACGGAGATAGGAAGATCGTCAAAACCGATCACGCTGATGTCGTCGGGAACCCGGAATCCTTTTTGACGGCAAACTTCGATCGTACCGGCGGCAATCAGATCGTTGCCGCATAAAATAGCCGTGGCACCTGCCGCAAGAAAATTCGGAACATGGTATTTGGCCGAATCCGCCACATAATATCCGTTAGCCATTAACGCTTCGTCAACGGGAAGACCGTGATTTTCCATGCTTTCAAGAAAAGCCTGCTGTCGTTGTTCGGAAACCATGGAATTTACGGAACCGTTTAAAAATGCGATACGTCTGTGCCCTAAGTGATAGATATGTTCCACGGCGCTGTCGATGCCTTCAAAATTATCCGTACCTACATACCCCACATTGGGGTTTTTCTTAATATAATTGTCAAAAAGCGCAGTGGGGATCGTAGTTTCAGAAAGCTGGGACATCCATGGATCCTGCAGGGCAAAGCCTACAAAAAAGGAACCTGTAAATCCCTTCTTCAGCATATAGGTATCGTAGCGCTCTTTCCTTTGGAAACCCGGAGTGACGGGAAGGACGCTGACGTCCCAGTTATCTCTGTATGCGGCCTGTTTGAATCCCAGAATGATCTCATATCCGAATTGATTTGGAGTTTCATAATCCATATTTTCAATAAATATGCATAGTTTTTTATGTTCTTCTTTTTTCATCCGCTTAGTGGTATAGCCCATTTCTACGGCAGTATCCAGTACCATCTGACGGAGTTCTTCGCTGATATCGTTTGCGCCGTTTAATCCTTTCGAAACGGTGCTCACGGAAATCCCCAGCCGGTTTGCAATATCTTTTATTGTAGCCATAATCCCTCATCCCCTGTACGCCGGACAGATCCCTGCCCGCTAAGTTTTCTTTTTATCTAGTATAACAAAGGCTTACCGTTTTTTTCAAGGGATTACGAAAAAAAACGAAAGAAATTTTTATGGGGCGGGAAATACGGTTGACAAAGTATGTCCGTGTTTTGTATATATAATATAAGGGAAGGAGAGTTAGGAATATGAAGAAAAAATGGATTGCATATTTATTGAGCGTCAGTATTTTTGCAGGCAGTCTTCTTAGCGGCTGCGGGGCAAAAGAGACGGAGAACAAGGGCGGCCTGCCGGAAACGGAAAGCGCCGTTTTAACCGAAACGGAGGAAAGTACGGGGGAAGAGGAAACAACGGAAGAGACCCTGCCGGAATCCCCCATGATAGAGGCAAATAAAGGCGGGCAGCAGGTTATCGACGATAAGTACAGAACCTTTTACGAAGTATTCGTATATAGCTTTTACGACGGTAACGGGGACGGCGTGGGAGATCTGAAAGGCCTGACCGAAAAGCTGGACTATATCAACGACGGCGATCCGGCGACGACGGACGATCTGGGATTTAACGGGATTTGGCTCATGCCGGTCATGCCCTCTACCACATATCACAAATATGATGTGATCGATTATTGTGATATCGATCCCGAATACGGTACCTTAGAAGATTTTAAAGAACTGATGGATCAGTGCCATGCAAGAGGGATCAATGTGATCATCGATTTTGTTATGAACCATACTTCTTCAAAGCATGAGTGGTTTACGACGGCATGCGCTTATCTGAGAGATCTGGGTGACGGAGAACCGTCCGAAAGCGAATGCCCATATTATGGATATTATAATTTTTCCAAAGAGAAACTGAGCGGAGATTATTATAAAGTACCGGGAGCAGACTGGTATTATGAAGGCAAGTTCTGGAGCGAAATGCCGGATCTTAATTTGGCAAACGAAGCGCTCAGGACGGAGATCGGCGAAATCGTTTCTTTCTGGATTGATCTTGGGGTAGACGGTTTTCGTTTAGATGCGGCCAAGGAATATTATTCGGATAATATCCCTGCCAATGTGGAGGTGCTTTCATGGTTTAACACGATGGTAAAAGAAAAGAAAGAGGACGCTTACATCGTGGCGGAAGTCTGGGCGGATATGAATGCATATGCACAGTATTACGAGAGCGGTATCGACAGCGTTTTCAATTTTGCTTTTGCCAACAGCGAAGGCCTGATTGCAAAAACCGTGAAGGGAAATGCTCCCGGCGGTGCAGCGGCATACGGGAAAGCGGTGGCCGAGCTTTCCGGGCAGTTCGGACAATACAATGAGAACTTTATCGACGCGCCGTTTTACTGTAACCACGATCTGGGCAGGAGCGCCGGTTATTATAACGGAGAGTGGGCGGAAGCGCAGGTAAAAATGGGGGCGGCTTTAAATCTTATGATGAATGGCGCGGCATTTGTCTATTACGGGGAAGAACTTGGCATGAAAGGCTCCGGTAAGGATGAAAACAAACGTGCGCCCATGTACTGGTCAGAGGATGAGAAGATGCCGGGAATGTGTGCCGGACCGAAAGATATGGAAGATGTTAAAATGAAATACCCCAGCCTTGAAGTGCAGAAGGAAGACAGTTATTCCATTTATAACTACTACAAGCAGGCGGTGCTCTTACGGAATCGCTATCCTCAGATCGCAAGAGGGGAAGTCGCTTATCTGAGCGGTATTTCCGACGATAAGGTCTGCATTTTAAAAAAGGAGTATGAAGACTCCTCGATCCTGATCCTGTTTAACCTGTCCGCAGAAAAGCTGCTTCTAAACATGGAAGATTTTAATCTGGCCAAAATAGATGTAGACAGCCTTTCTTTGGGAGGGATGCTGCTTACGGGAGAAGAGGCGGTTTCGCTGGAGGAATCGGGCCTGATCCTTCCGCCTTATTCCGTAGCTATTTTAGAATAAGAGACGGGATCTTTGTGAAATCCCCGTCGGGTATAAAAAATGTAGCCGGAACCGTTTCTTCCGTAAGGGCCGGTGAAATATTACTGTGAATATAGAGACTGTCCATCTGACAGGCATTGGCGATCCCCGTATCGCAGGAGACGTCGTTGCCTATCATGATGGACTTTTTTCTGTCCAGTTTATAATGGTCTAACAGTTTTTCCATAAAGCCGGGAGCAGGCTTTTTCAGGCCGATATCGGAAGAATAAAAGACGCCGTCAAAAAGATCATAAATGCCAAGGAAACGCATTTCAGGCTCCGTAAATATGCGCTGCGCGTTGGACAGAAGATAAATACCTTTTCCGGCCAGACGTAAATCGGATAGAAATTCCATGACGCCGGGATACAGACGGATATAGTCTCTTGAGATAACACGGAAAGCGTTCCCCAGTGCAAAAATATAAGTATCTGTAGGAGCGACACCCTTTTCGGAAAGCATCTTCCCGAATACGTCTTCTATTTGGATCTCGGCGTCAGGTACGCCCGCATGCTGCTCTAAAAGAGCGATCGTGGAGAAGTAAGCCTTTTTACATTCCGAAGGCTCATAAGAAGCGCCGCAGCAGGAAAAGAGGGCACACATTTTTTTCCACAGATAATTTTTCTGTTCGTTTGTGTGGATATCTACCAAGGTCCCGTATAAGTCGAAAATATAGTTTTGATACATAAGATACCTGCCTTTCTTATTTGCTAAATAAAGAGTTACGGTTATTTCAGACTGATTGGATATTTGATAATACAACAAAACGACCAAAAGGGGAACTTTTGGCCGTTTCGTTGTGTAAAAGGGGAATTCTTCCGGAATTTGCTAATTAGCACACTTGATGCTGCTCATCAAGCTAAACTTAGTATAACCAAAATCCATGTATGAGTCTATAATTATATTATTAAAAAATAAAACAATATTGGCGAAAACCCCCAAAATTTGTAGAAATTTAGTATAAATTATAAAAAAATCTTCTGTTTTATCAAGAAATCAGATGCAGTAGCCCTTCCATTTTTCATAATCGGACTGCCTTAAACGAAGCTCCAGACAGATTCCTTCCGGCAGGTAATCGGCGCTTTTAACGTATGCCGTTTCCAGTAAATAAGAAGAAATATTTCCGGATTCGTAAGGGATACGCATTTTACAGTCAATATAAGACGAGAAGAGCAGCCGGTTCATTTCTTCCGTAAGTTCCCTGATACCGATCCCGTTTTTTGCGGAAATATAAATTTTGTTTTCGGAGATTTTGGGAAGGAGGGAGACGTCCATTATCCGGTCCGCTTTATTGAACACATAAAGAGCCGGGACGCCTCCGGCTCCCAGTTCTTTCAAAATATCCTGTGTGACGAGCATATGTTCCTTATAGTTCTCGTCAGAAAAATCAATGACTTCCAACAGCAGGTCGGCATATCTTACTTCTTCTAAAGTAGAGCGGAAAGCCTGAACCAGATTATGGGGCAGTTTGTCGATAAAGCCGACGGTATCCGACAGCAGGAAATCCTGATTGTCAGGCGGTGTGATCTTTCTTACCGTAGTATCCAGTGTGGCGAAGAGCATATCTTTTTCCAACACTTTTTTGCTTTCGTCCTTTAAGTAAAAATCTACGAATGCATTTAGCAGCGTGGATTTCCCTGCATTGGTATAGCCTACCAGCGCCACTTTTGGAATAGAGGAAACATTTCTCTTTTTCCGCTGCGTATTCCGGTCCTTGGAGATCTGTTCCAGACTTTTTTTCAGTTCGCTGATCTGATGTTCGATATGGCGTCTGTCCAGTTCCAGCTTTTTTTCACCGGCGCCTTTGGAGCTTAATGAGCCGCTGGCGCCGCCTTGGCGGCTCAGAGAGGCACGCATGCCTACCAGACGGGGGAGCATATACTGCAGGGAGGCGAGCTCTACCTGCAATTTGGCTTCTTTTGTGTGCGCCCGCTCCTTAAAGATCTCCAGAATCAGATAGGTGCGGTCAAAAATAGGAAGGTCCAGTTCGTCTTGCAGATTCCTGAGCTGGGTAGGCGTTAAAGCGTTATCAAAAATAAGAAGGTCGGCTTCTAACAGCGAGGCCGTTTCTTTCACTTCCGTTACCTTTCCCGTTCCGATATAAAGGGCGGTATGGACTGCAGGAAGATTTTGGGTGACAATACCCACGGGTTCATAGCGGCAGGCTTTCACAAGGGAAGAAAGTTCCTTCATAGAATGGTCGAAGTCGTCGCCGTCATTTAAATTCACGCCGATCAAAAGGGCGCGTTTTTTCGTTTCTTTATTCTGTTCCAAATAAACGTCTCCTTAAAAAGATATTTACAATGCACCTGTTGTCAATAGAGCGCTTGTTTTGTATAATATAACATAGATTAGTATTTATTTCAAAACGAACAGATAAAATACGGAAAGAAAAACAGATTTACTCGTCTGATTGGTACGCGTATCCGAAAGTACGCAGATAGGAGCAGACATGTATGACATTTTACTGAGCTTTCAGATTGTAGCGGTATTTATTTCCTTTTTTCTGATGCTGGTCATAGGGCTGGAAAAACCTTCAAAAGCGCAGCTTTTGATATTGCTGGGCAGCATTGCCTCTTTTGTGGACGGGCTGGGGTACTGCTTTGAACTTGCGGCAAGGACGGAAACGGAAGCAATCCTTGCCATTAAAATAGAATATCTGGGTCTGGTATTCATGATTCCGCTTCTTTTCCTGTTTATGGCACGTTGCTGCCATTATGAGATCCATACTGCAGTAAAGGTGTTCTTTTTAGCTTTCGCGGTTTTTTATTTTGCCCTGATCGCTACGATAGAAAAGCATCCTTTTTATTATCGGGACTATTATTTTGACGCAGCGGCCGAATTGCCCCATATCGTCAGTACGAAGACGCCGCTTTATTATTGTTTCCTCGCCTATAATGCCCTTCTCATGGTGATACAGATCATGATGTCTTTTAATTACTATAGGGCGAATAAGGGGAGGGACGGCAAAGCGGTGCTGCTTGTCGGGAGCGCTTATTTGCTGCCGATTGTGGCGGTATTGACAGTCATTGGTTTTTTCGGCGTTCCTAACGGATACGATCCGGTGCCTTTAAGCCAGCAATTGGCGGCCATATGGTTTGTTACCATGGTATTCCGCAACCGGATTTTTGATTCGGAGCAGATTGCCAAAGACGATATTGTCGTCAGTATTAAAGAAGGGTATTGTGTGGTAGACTTAAACCGCAGTCTGCTTTTTAAAAATGAGATAGCCGACAGGATGTTTCCGGAACTGAAAGAAACGGAAAGCAGGGCAGGAGCCATTGCTATGCTTTTTGAGCATAATAAAGAGACGCTTACCGTAGGAAAACAGAAGATATCCATCAATATCCAGTCATTTTATGACAAGGGGCGCCTGAAGGGATATACGGTCTGGCTGTATGATAAAACGGACGACTATGCCTATACCCAGAAACTGATTGAATTGAAGGAACAGGCGGAAGAGGCAAACCGGGCAAAGTCGGTGTTCCTTGCCAATATGTCTCATGAGATCAGAACGCCTATGAATGCCATTCTCGGCATGTCGGAACTGATCCTGCGGGAAAATCTTTCGGAGGAGGCCAGGGACAATGCGGTCAATATCCGGAGCGCCGGAGAAACGCTGCTGAATATCATCAACGATATACTGGATTTTTCCAAGATTGAAACGGGAAAAATGGAGATCATACCGACGGATTACCGGGTTGCCGATATGATACACGGCATTGAAAGCCTGATGAGCGTCAGGATAAAGGAGCAGCAACTGGAACTGATCATTGAGACGCAGGAAGAACTTCCCAGCGTACTTTACGGGGACGAGATGCGTATCAGGCAGATTTTGATCAACCTGCTCAATAATGCGGTAAAGTTTACGTCTGAAGGCTATGTCAAACTGCGTGTCTGGTGCGAGAATAAGGAGGGGCAGTTCAGGCTCTATGCCAGCGTGGAGGATTCCGGATGCGGGATCAGAAAGGAGAACCTGTCCGGTCTTTTTAACAGTTACGAAAGAGTGGACCTTGTGAAAAACCGTACGATAGAGGGGACGGGACTGGGACTGGCGATCTGTAAGAAACTGGTGGAAAACATGGGCGGCGCCATTTCGGTGGAAAGCAGTTACGGCAAAGGCAGCCGCTTTACCTTTTATATCCTGCAGGAGGTCATCAATCCGGAACCGGTGGGGCCATGGGAAAAGACGGGCATTCAAAGGAACCGAAAAGAAAACGGAAAACGGTTCCGGGCTCCGGAGGCAAAGCTGCTTGTCGTGGATGATACGAAGATTAACCTGAAGGTTGCGGTGGGATTGTTAAAGACATTGGAGATTCAGGCGGATACAGCCGTAAGCGGACAGGAATGTCTGGAGAAAATGAAAGAAAACCGTTACGACATTATTTTTATGGATCATATGATGCCGGAAATGGACGGAGTTGAGACGACGAAAAAAATAAGGGAAATGGAGGGTGTATATTATCAGGACGTACCTGTTATCGCCCTGACGGCAAATGCGGTAAACGGGGCAAAGGAGATGTTTTTAGAGTCCGGTTTTCAGGATTTTGTATCGAAGCCGATCGATATGGACGAACTGTGCGGCTGCATCATAAAATATGCGGGGGATAAGATCATTTACAACGGGGAGTCCTGACTTTTCAAAAGGGCGGATCAGGCTGCGGACGGCCGATAAATGACGGCGGATGACGGACGGAAAGAGCGGGAGCACGACAAACGCATGAGTAAATAAAATGTGAACAAACTGCTCCATTATCCGTTAT